>Ga0214923_10006225_pt1 | contig 13507 bp, 11 predicted proteins | sample LL1510_MetaG_FD_177993 | JGI IMG/M metagenome (GOLD analysis project Ga0214923, IMG submission 177993) | Freshwater microbial communities from Lake Lanier, Atlanta, Georgia, United States - LL-1510 | ecosystem: Environmental > Aquatic > Freshwater > Lake | place: USA: Georgia | collected...
CTTTTGGTGGCTCGAGGCCCGAAGCCGCCCGGTTACCAACACCCGCCATTCCGGAAGTTCCAAGTTCCGAGTCCACTGCTGGAGTCCCCGAGATAGAGGCGGAGTTGAAAGGGGACCCATTTGGGCTTACCGCGGTCCCAAAACTGAACCCGCCATTGCGGTAAAACCAGGTAGCCCAGATAGACACACCCCCAACGATGATAATCATCGGCGCCACGCGCATAAACACATTTTGTAGCTCAGTTTTGAGAGACGGCTGAGTGTGTCTGCTTGCTCTGGCTTTCTGCCCCTCGCGAGTAGCCTTGAGCTTTTGCTCAATCCATTCATCAGAGGCCGATTCCCTAGCTGTCCGCTCGTGCCGACTGAAACAACTGACACACAAGGCCTTACCGGGAAGAGCTTCTTCTGAACATTTGAGACATTGCATGGCGATTACCTGAGTTTTCTAACAGACCAGCAATGCCCTGGCTAGCAGATTTCGGGGTGGGATCATTTTGATGAACAGTGACCTACCAACCCCTGCCAAACTATTACTTTACTAGAACTAGAAAACTAATAAGTAAAGAGACAGGTTTGCAGGCTAGAATGGTTATGTTCATGGCGCCGGAATTATCCTTGCCCGATGCTCCTCAGGGGCCTCAATCCAATTCGCCTGCTTCGGGTGTGCTTCCAATCAACGGCGGGATAGCGCCCAAATCCTCTTCCTCAAACGACGGTGCTCTTTCTTGAGCTTAGCGAGCTCAGAAACTAGCGCGCTCTTAAGGCGGCTCGGCCCACCTCTTCCTTTGGGACAGGGCGACTATGGCTGCCCTCTCGCCCTGCGAATTTACTAAATTTTCAACCTTATCGAATATGACCAGGAATCGAACGCCGGGCGGCCAGGACCGTATATCAATAATAAAATCAATTTTTGGGCGAGGGCGGGAGTGCCAGACACCGCAACAGACCTGACGTCGTTAGAGACTGACACTCCTTCCAACCATGCTCCTGGTGGATACAGGGGGTTTTTGCGACCCAAGGTCATTCGTGGCTCGTTGAAGAGGCCCGCCTACGGAATGGCAACTGCCGACAACTCCCCCTCGCCCTGGCTCTGAAGTCTTGTAACTTCCGGGCCCTCTAGGGCTATACGAAAGACAAGCTGAACTCCAAACTACAGACCAAACCCAACACCACAAACCTGTTTATCTCAATTCCGTCTATTCCTGACTACATCACGATTCAAAAAACCGTTGCAATTTAGCGCGGTATGCTGTTTAAATCCTGGGTCGTGGCCGGATACTCTTCCATCATATTTCAGGGCATAAATGTCTAACGCAAAAGTGAGTAGCCTCCCCGGTTTTGGCACACTTTCGCGATTTAGTGGACCTGCTGCGGTACTATTAACGCTCGGTGGCTTGGCTTTTGCGCAACGAGGGCATCCGGTCGCTGCTGATGAGTTTAAAGTCGTGGGTGCAGATCTCAAAAGCTCGGGGCCCCCAACCCTTAAAAGGACACCCTCGGCCGTTCACGCTATCGCAAGTCTTGCAACGGGCAGATTGTGTCGCTTAGGAGAGAGCGGGCCTTGCGACCACGCCACTGCGGTTCTTGTCAAAACTCCGTCCGAACTTGAGCAGCTTCTTCCAGCTAACACAGTACTTCTCGCTACTGCCGCTCACGTTGCCTACAACGAGTCGGGTAAGCATGTTTATGAGATTGAATTATTTGAACAGAGTGAAGACGGGAAACCCGCCAAAAAATCTCTAACGAAAATTCGGGCAAAACTTCTCGCCTATTCGCAAGGATTAGGTCTTCCTCACGGCCTGGCATTCCTGGCTGGTCAGTTGCCGGAAGACCCTGTTTTGAGGAGTAAGATATCCAGTCGGTGCGCTGTTATTTCCGGTCGCGAACAAGTTGAACGCTTTGAACCCATAACCTCAATCGGTTTCCCAGATGGTAATCCTACCATGAAGCAACACCACCTTATTCGCTTCCAGGGGTCCGATAATCTCTGTCTCCTGACGTCTAGTGTTCAGAAAGGCCACAGCGGCGCGGGTCTGTTTGATGACAACGGACAGCTTGTAGGGATTGTATCAGGCACTTATGTAACGGACGGCAAAGGTCTTGATTTCAACCTTGAAGAGTTGACCTCGTACAGAATTTATTATCCAGAGTTAACCGATCCAGCGGCGAAAGAGGCGCAGCGGAGACGAATCGATTCGCTAAGGGCCGAAACGAACCTAAAATTAACCCGACAACTTGTGCCACCGGAGATCGTCAGAGAGCCGGGCCGAACTACTGCAACGAACGTGGTAGCCATAGGAGCCACTATTACAAAAATCCGTGACAGTTGGTTGCAGGCCAGGACCAACTTCAATGATGTCTTTACAGAGCAACAGAGACTCTATAACGCTCTTATTACACCGAGCACGCCGGAGGCCACTAAGATGCTTCTTAGACGCCAGCTTGGCCTGGCTCTTAAGGAGCAGGCCGAAGGGCTATTTAATAGTGTCGGCGGCATTCCGCCCCAAGAGAGTGAGCTCATCAAGCAGTTTTCTGAATAATCAGATAGACCCCGTGTTCGGTGCTCACACCAATACGACAATGAGAAGGTTCCATCGCTAAGCGCAACTGCCTACATTGATTTCAGTGGATAGAGTCGCTTTAGCGATGAATAAGGGACTGAATATCCCCTCTTCCCGCAGATCAATCCTCTACCTAAATCTCCGCTCACGGGCTAAAGTAAAGTAGCGTCGCTGGAAAACCATCACTCGGCGCCATCTTTTCAACGGTCACTCATGCCACGCGGATTAAAAAAGCGAGCTACTACAACAAAGCGCTCGCTCTCACCACGAGAGATGTATCGAGCCCTGGTGTATCCGAGGCTAATTGAAGAGAAGATGTTACTCCTTCTTAGGCAAGGCCGGATCAGTAAATGGTTCTCTGGAATAGGCCAAGAGGCGATCGCTGTCGGGGCCACCCTGGGTCTCCGGCAAGACGAATACATCCTACCCCTACATAGAAACCTCGGGGTCTTTACTACCCGCGATATCCCCCTCTGGAAGTTAATCGCGCAGTGGCAGGGAAAGGCCACCGGCTTCACCAAGGGTCGCGATCGCTCCTTTCACTTCGGCACACAGGACTATCGGATTATCGGAATGATATCGCATCTGGGACCACAGCTCGCGGTAGCGGATGGGATCGCCCTCGCGAGTTCATTGACGAATGCTAACAACGTGACTGTCGTTTTCTCGGGTGAGGGCGGAACATCGGAGGGGGATTTTCATGAGGCGGTTAACGTTGCTGCCGTATGGAACCTTCCAGTTATATTTCTGATCGAGAACAACGGCTATGCTCTCTCCACCCCCACACAAGAGCAGTTTAGGTGTGATACGTTAAGCTCCAAGGCTAAGGGATACGGGATTGAGGGTATTACGATCGATGGTAACGATATCATCGGAGTGTATGAGACGATCTCAAAACTAGCACAGTCGATCAGGAAAAAACCCCGTCCCGTACTAGTGGAATGCATGACTTTTAGAATGCGGGGGCATGAGGAGGCTTCCGGAATCAAATACGTCCCCAAAAAGCTTCTCGATCAATGGGCTACCAAGGATCCTATAGCTCGTTTTGAGCGTTATCTACTCCGCAAGAAACTCCTATCGCGTAGAGAAATGACCAAAGTACGAGCTGAGCTCGAGGCCGATATAGAGCTAAATGTTGAGAGGGCCTTCAGTGAGCCGGAAGTAGTAGCCTCGATTAATAACGAGCTTGAGGATGTCTACGCACCTAGCGTGAGTATCGTCGACCCTCCCTCCGCCGCTCATGCCCCCACAGATATGCGCTACATCGACGCCCTTACCGACGGTTTGCGAGAGGCGATGAGGCTTTACCCCGATCTAATTTTGATGGGTCAGGATATCGCCGAATATGGGGGTGTTTTTAAGGTCACGGAGGGGTTCGCCAAGGAGTTTGGTAAAGAACGGGTCCGAAATACTCCACTCTGCGAGTCGGCGATACTCGGTACGGCGCTTGGATTAAGCATCGCGGGCCGACGCTCAGTGGTTGAGATGCAGTTCGCTGATTTCGTTTCGAGTGGATTTACCCAGGTTGTAAATAACCTCGCCAAGACGCACTACCGTTGGGGTCAAAACGTAGGTGTAGTTATTCGAATGCCGACGGGGGCTGGCACTGGCGCAGGACCATTTCACTCACAATCGAACGAAGCGTGGTTCGCCCACACACCAGGACTAAAGATCGCCTACCCTGCCACCCCTGCCGACGCTAAGGGACTCCTGATGACAGCCATCGATGACCCTAATCCGGTTATGTTCTTCGAGCACAAGGCGCTCTATAGAAGTATCACAGGCGAGGTGCCGCACGGTGTATACCGCGTCCCTTTCGGGAAGGCGCGGCTCCACCGCCAAGGTACACAAGCGGTAATCATCACCTACGGAGCGGGAGTACACTGGGCAGAGAAGATCGTGATGGAACATGCGGAGTGGTCAGTTGCGATCCTAGACCTTCGAACCCTTGTACCCCTTGATTATGATGCCATAGACGAGATCGTTCGGAATACTAATCGGGTGGTTGTATTCCATGAGGATACACTCTTTGGTGGAATCGGAGGCGAGATCGCCGCTTACATCTCAGAGCACCTCTTCGAGCATCTCGATGCCCCTGTCGCGCGCGTGGCAAGCCTTGATACCCCTGTACCCTTTGCAGGTCCGCTTGAAGCGCAGTTTCTGGCTCGCGCGCGGCTCGAAGAAGCAATCGAGCGTATCCTTACATACTAAGAGCGCGAAACGGCCCAAAACCTTCCCCCTACCCTCAATTCTGCGTCCAGCTTACACTGGTCTGGTGGGATCATCGCCAGCGACACAATCAACAACTGATTCACACCGGGTGTGGCTTCGCATATCGGCGTTCCTATCGCTGAAATCTCCCGCCACCCGAGTAACCTATTCCGGTATCATCTCTGAATGGTGCCGATTTCTGGGGACGGAGCCTGGTACGAACGCAAGCGCGGCTAAGATTGTGGCCGCCACCGACCTTCATGCCATCGCGTTTCGCAAATATCTTGAGGGTATGCCGGGAGAGCGCCCGCGCTTTCAATCCTCGATGCCGCGCTCTGCCTCAAAAGAGATCCTGATTAGCCGACGGGATGGGAGGGGGAAGAAGAAAGATGGTCTTGAATCCACTCAATCAAACGCGACGATTCACAAGAAGTTCGCGGCGCTTCGAAGAATCTACCGGATGCTCGTGGCGAGTAACGTCGGAATTACTGAGAATCCCTTTGAGGCTGATAGAGTTCCTCCCCCTCCCAAGGATGCGGGTCGAAAAAGACCGACTCAGATGATAGATTTCGATCTCGTGATGGAGATAATCTCTGCCCCGGACCCAGCAACTGCCAAGGGGCGGCGCGATCGAGCGCTTCTCGCCCTGCTCTTCGGCGCGGGGTTGCGTCGCAGTGAGGTGGTGAGCCTGCGTGTCGGGGATGTTCGTCGCACCAGCACCGGCACAACGTATCTCTATCTTCGGCACACCAAGGCCAAGCGTGACGCAGAGCAAGCAGTGCCTGATTGGACCGCGCGATTTCTTAGCGATTGGATCAAGGACCGCCAAGCCCAGAACGCCTCAGATGGAGATCACCTCTTTATTGGATTTAGTGGGCAGGGGGGAAAGGCCCCGACTGATAGGAAAATGTCCGATACGGGGCTCTACCTTATCTTTAAGCAATACTGCCTTGCTGCTGGAGCAGGAGCCTACGTTACACCTCACTCAGCTCGTGCTACGGCCATCACAAAGCTTCTCTCAGACGGAGTCCCTCACAGGGTCGTACAGGAGTTCTCACGACACGCCAGCATTCAGATGGTCGAATGGTACGATAAGAGACGCTTCGACGTTGAGCAGAGTCCCGCCAAGGGGTTATCCTACGGTAAGCGTCGCTCGTAATTACCTCTACCTCTTGCCTCTGCGACCTGCCCGCGGCTCCACCAAAAAGCACTCCACCTATCTCGCTCATAGTACGAAGGTGCGCGGTTGGAATTAGCAACTGGAGACCTCCGGGAAACCTCTGGCAAGAGGTTGAATCAAAGGGATCGTGGTCCCCTGGATGGCGACCGCAGGCACGTAAGTGCCTGGAGCGACCGTCATAGCGCGCCGATTTGTGCGCTATGAAGCTTGGAGCAGGCCGGCCCCCCATGGACGGGGGTTTCCAGGCGGTCTTAACTGCGTAGAGGCCCTTGCGAGTCTCGAAAACGAGGATAGGTTCCATTTCTGGGGGGCGCACATTACGAGCAGCGTGAAACATCAGCCCTAGTGTGTACATAGAGCGTTCGAAGCACTCAGCAGAAATATCTCGTTCTCCAAAACTCCGCAGCGAAATCTCGGTTTTTGGAGAGCGTTATTGATTCGCGGATGCGAATCAAAACAAAAACTTAAAGTGATCTACCAGAAAAAGCCTTGTCAGTTTTTCTTGCACAAGCTTTTGCATATCACTATGGGCATTTAATAAGTTTACGTAAGCCGAAGCCAAACTCCGATCTGAAAAGGGGCACCGCTCTCAGAGCGTTCAATTTCTATCGTATTCATTACTGAGAGGAAAGCAGAAAGCTCCTCCGAAGATAGAGTAAAACTCTCACATCCATGGCCCTCATAGCCACTTTCTGCCATCTGTGGCGCAAAGAGTTTTCTAAATACCGAACCATCTTGGCAAATATGGAGGGACACGACCTCTTCCTGCCGGTTTTTCACAGTTTCAAACCTCAAGTTGAGGATCGCATAGGTTCGATGTCCACCGGCACAGGCGGGCGAGGGAAACGATTCGACACGCCAGGAGACATCTACTATCTGAGCCCCCCGTAATTCGGCACCTGTCTCGCTATCCACCTGCGGAATAACTTTGTCGAGAAGACCTGCTACTCGAAGGGTATCAAGGACGTCGCGCTTTTGAGTATCGCTGAGGAAAAAATTTCTGGCGCGAAATCCAGTGTCCTGCATGCTCTCACTGGAGGTATTATAGCTAAAATCACTTACATAAAATACCAGAGGATTTTTTGCACCGATCCCCTCCGGAACCTTAAAGTCCTCGAGCTGTGTACCCGATCTAAAAGTGCGATCACTTCCCCATCTCTTTAGCACTTCAGAGACCCCCTCCGTCTCCCAAACAGAATTTACGATTTCGTACTCGTTTCCGTGGAACCAGAGGAGACGCCCACCATCAATTCCTGGAAGCGGGAGCAGCACTAACTGTAGCCGATCAAGCGAGTGCTGCAACTGTGCCAGAAGAGCCTCCTGCGAGCGAGCCGTAAGTGATTGTAACTGAGGCTCTAGTGACGGAGCGGGCGATAATCCATCTCGAGACTGCTCTACCATATGCTTCCCCCTACCTGTTGCGGCAATAATAGTGAAGCCACGATTAAAGATCCAGCGCTAATTTAAGTCAACTTCTAACGGGGCTGTCATGCGGCAGTTTAGGCAAGAAAAAGGCTCTCCCGAGTAGTCATGAAACCGCGGCCTGGATCCTCATCTCATTGAAGAAACCTCTTGGGACTAGCCTGTAACAAGTAGATCATACGCTCGTATTAATGAAAAAAGGGCTGTGCCAAAACTACTAAGCGACAAGAGGTCTTTCTATCGACCCCTCTGCTCGATGTAAACAAAGATAATATTAAGAAGTGCCCCATCATGTATCGTGTGGTAAACAACAAAGGGTCTGTATCCTTCGGAGGCCGGGTGAAATATCTCTCCATAATCCTCTTTTCCTCTATTCTGCGCGGTATTCTGTTGGCTGGCTTGTCGGGGTGTGCCGTCTCCATTAACCAATATAAAGACGAGAAGCCTCCCCTAATAGTAGAGCACTTCTTCTCCGGAGACCTGGAGGCATTCGGCGTCGTTGCCGAGCGCAGTGGCAAGGCCATCAAGCGTTTCTCGTGCGTCATGCATGGCACCTGGGATGGGAAAACGTTGGTGCTCCAGGAAGACTTCACTTGGTCGGACGGCTCACTACAGAGACGAGTGTGGCGACTAACACGGAACCCCGACGGAACCTTCTCCGGCACAGCCGATGATGTTGTTGGTGTTGCTTTTGGGGAGGTGGCGGGAAACACTCTCCACCTTGTTTATGAACTCTCAGTTCCCGTTGACGGGTCAACCAAGATACTTCACGTCGATGATTGGCTCTACCTTGTTAACGATTCCGTTATAATTAATCATTCAGAGCTTACGAAGTTTGGATTCAAAGCCGCTGAAGTATTTTTAACTATCCAAAAGAAGCCGGGAAGGTAAATTTATTGGTCAAGGCTAAGGAGTACGATTTTTATATTGGCGATGCGACTAAGAGGACTGCATCTACCGGCGCTGAGTGGACTTGGCATCGCAGATCCAGCGTTGAATAGCCGAATCACATACAACCGGTTCAACCCTGTCGTCGCACAGAGCTCGGGCAGGGCATTTCTTCTGCCTCTTCCTGCTCCGATGATAGCGACTTATAACCCCTGAAAATATTCCCGTCTCGCTTGCAGCATCATTCGAGGGTCTCCTTATTCAATGACCTTCAATTTGAGGCAACCAGCTCCCTACCACTTTCAAACTTGGGCCCCTCAATTGCCTTTAAGGGGAGGCATATCGCAGCTACTCTTTAGGCCTGAACGGCTAACAAGATGTGGATCTGCCTCTTACACAACGAATGTCTCTTGAAGGGACTGGTGACGCAGCAGTTATTTTGTCAGCGCAAATTTTGCGTTCGATTCCGCCGGAAATATTCGACCGGATCGCAAGAGACGCAACAGAGAGGGAGTTTTTCGGGCCGGCGGCGAAAGATTACCTGGAATTGCACCTCACTTTACAACAGTCGAGCGCTCTGAAGACAGCAGGGGATATAGCGCTGGAGCAATTCTCGAGTGTAGTTCAACAACTCAAGGATGCCTTGGAGTCCGGCTCGGCCGGGACAACTACGCGGAAAGTCCGGCAGGCAGGTCTCCTATTCGATGCTCTATTCCTTACCTCCCTTTCATGCGATGAGGCATATCGTGGCGATCACCTTAACACCTACGAAAGGGGGATTACTACACTCGGCGGTCATGCTGTTACTCCTGGCTGTAGTCACATTATACCCCGGATTTTTTTTGCGGATTCAAGAGAAGAGCGTTCCCGGCGAGACTCTTAGAAAATAATAACGTCCCTACTGCACTCCTCTCGCTCTCAGCTGGTCAATGCTCACCACCCGTAGGGCTTGCTGATGGGTTGCTTCGAGGATGACCGGTGGCGCGACTCCCGCGTCATAAGCCTCCTTCCACCTCGAGACACAGAGACACCAGCGATCGCCACTTTTTAGCCCAGGAAAGCTAAGGTGCGGGGCGGGAGCAGAGAGATCGTTTCCACGACCCTTAGTAAAAGAGAGAAACTCCTCGGTCATCACCGCACACACAGTATGACTACCGATATCCCGTGCCCCCGTCTCACAAAATCCATCACGATAGAAGCCGGTCATTGGGGCACATCCGCACTGTTGGAGTGGTTGACCCAGAACATTTTTACTCTCTGCCTCTATTATTCCGTTCGGCATTCCGCTCTTCCCTCCTGGCCGCTCGCACCCCTGACTTAGGGAATCGCGTGGTCTTGCGGTGACTATAAATATTGACGCGATCACCGCGAGCGCCACCTGATATTCCCCCGCGCATCGTCGTCTCTCAATCGGCATCAGAGGAGAATATACGGTGATGCCACCTGAAGGCACAAGGTTGTAGCACGGTCGCAGGGAGATAAAAGGCTAGTGCTGCAAGAAAGCCTTACGGAGTCGATTGACCAAGAGTGGTAAGCTGTCTCGGAGGGTAAACGCTGTAAACCGGACGCTCTGATCGGACCTATATTTACCCTCGTAGCGAGGTTACTTCACGACGCTTGTAACTACCCCTTCGAGTTAAGCTCCTCTGATACCCAATATTTTGTCCCAGCGATGCTGACACTTAAAAGCGCTCCGGAATCGGCCAAGGTAAAGAACGCCATACCTCCATTAAACTTTAGCTCAGCTCCAGCCGCCGCCTTGCCGACAGACGCGTCAGCGGATGTATTCGCCTCCCACCCGGAATCAACGAAAGAACGGAAAGCTCGTTCACTCTCAAAGAAGAAAACCGAGTGATAGAACTGAGCTCCGGCACCAAGGTCGGCTCCAAGCGAACGCATGCGCATATAGCTTCTCTTACCGGAACCTTTCTCGACAGCCACCCCAGCGCCAGCCCCAGAAGCTAGAAGAAAAGCCATCTTGTGGTTGTCGAAGACAGCATAGCCGTAGGCAGAGTCAAAAAGTCTACGCGCTCCAGGGGCAGCGCTGAAGAGGCGCACCAGGGTCTTCTCAGCTGTCTGATCCAAGTCGTGACGGACCTGCGCGTAGTCTACATCTCCTGTTATTCTATCGGTCACATCCCCAACAGTTTTTCCAACTGACTTGGCTGTGTTAGATACAGTATCGCCCACAAAACCCGCAGCTTCCTTAACAGCCTCTCGAATTGGCCCAGCGACAGCGCTCGTTGATGCAAGGTTTGCAAGTAGAGCACACATTCCCACCCCGACTATTTTAATTACCTTTTCAGCTCGCATCACATCTGCCTCAAGCAAATCCTATTCATGCTTTAATATAGCCCTACTGCCCAGATGAAATTCCCGTTTGTACTGTCTAAGCCGCTCCTCCACCGGCTGGAGCTGTTAGCTGCTCCATGACGCGATTGAGGTTAAAGCTTCCCGGCTTTTGCCGAGGCGGAAACTCCTTAAAGCTCTGCAACCACTGGCCCACATGAGCAGCAGCCGGAGCGATTACAAACATATGCTCTAAGAACCAACGTTGGTAATCCATTCCGATCTCATGAGCCAATTCAAATGGATCCATACGCAGGTTGGTGATCATCGGAGCGCGCAATTGCTCAAACGGTTCGAGCCATACGTGCATACCGTGAGCGTTTTGACGAAGAAAGGTGATCTTCCAATTCTCATACCGTAACGCCGCAACCTCACCATCATCAGTGAAGTAAATAAAGTCATTGCGCGGCCAGGCCCCCTGCCCTTGTAAAGCCGGCATTAAATTGAATCCATCGATGTGAACCTTGTATGAACTAGCGCCGATCCGGCGCCCCTTGAGAAGTTCCTCTTTGGCTGATGAGTCGCCGGCCGCAGCAAGCAATGTCGGAAGCATGTCCTCATGCGCTGCGATCTCGTTTATGACAGTGCCCGGTTTGATGACCCCCGGCCATCGTATGGCGCAGGGAACACGATATCCGCCTTCCCACTGAGTGTTCTTCTCCCCACGAAACATGGTCGTCCCACCATCCGGCCAGGTGAAGGCCTCTGCTCCGTTATCAGTCGAGTACATGACGATAGTGTTATCCTCAATCCCAAGCTCCTTGAGTTTTGCGAGGATATCACCCACTTGGCGGTCGTGTTCAACCATGCCGTCGGCGTAGATCCCTAACCCGCTCTTTCCTGCCACGCCCTCTTTAAGGTGAGTGAAGATATGCATCTTGGTTGAGTTCCACCAAACGAAAAATGGCTTATCGGCTTTGACAGCCTTATCCATGAAGTCTTTCGCCTTCGCGTTCACCTCCTCATCGATCGTCTCCATCCGTTTTCGGGTAAGTGGCCCGGTATCCTCCAGCCGACCATCAGCAAAACTGTGAATAACTCCGCGGGGACCGAACTTCTCTTTGAAACCAGGATTTTTCGGATAATCCGGATGCTCTGGCTCCTCTTCAGCGTTGAGGTGATAGAGATTTCCAAAAAACTCATCGAAGCCGTGTTGAGTGGGTAGCATCTCGTCACGGTCGCCTAGGTGATTCTTTCCGAATTGGCCAGTCACGTATCCCTGCGCCTTTAAGAGGGTCGCAATCGTTGGGTCCTCTTTCTTCATTCCCTCTGGGGCTCCCGGAAGCCCTACTTTGGTTAGCCCCGTTCTGATCGGTGATTGGCCAGTAATGAATGCGGCACGGCCGGCGGTGCAGCTCTGTTGACCATACCAATCGGTGAAGAGCGCTCCTTCTTGAGCGATACGGTCAATATTGGGTGTCTTATAGCCCATCATCCCCATGTTGTAGGCGCTAAGATTGAAGCCACCAATGTCATCACCCCAGATAACAAGTATGTTTGGCTTCTTAACTTGAGCCTGTGCGCCGGTAACAAGCAAGAATACGGCACAAACTAGCACCACCGTTCCGAGCAACACCCTTTTGACCGACATACGAACCTCCGATTTGTAAGCCCTGTTTGTGTAGCATAGGCCACGGTGTCGGCCAACACCCCTTGCGAGGCCACTCTTAAAGGGGTGTTCCAACTTAGCAAATTTGCTATTTACAGGAGGCTTGACAGAAAATAGAACGACGAGAGCTGCTCAAGCGTAGGGAAAGCATGCGATATTTGTGCCGGAAAATTGCAGCATTGTGCGACACCCATAAAACTCCTAGCGAAGCTGATCGCAAGGTTGATCGCAGCGATCCGCGGCGCAGGATCTCCTTGGTCGGCACACTACTGTTATGGCTGGTAGCAATCACAAGCCACACCACTGTGCGCGCAGAGGATTGGACCTTTGTTGTAGCGCCCTACCTTTTGGTGCCGAGCATTTCTGGGGATGCCTCGCTTGGTAGGATTGATGGCGCTGATGTAGATATATCTGGTTCCGATATACTTCAAAGCTTAGAGCTTGGAGCGATGATCCAGAGCGAGGCCCGACATTCGAGTGGCTACGGGCTTATGCTTAACTACGCTTTCATGAAGCTCGGAAACGATCTCCATGGGCCATTAGGTTACGCGGCCGTTGATACAGATATATTTCAAGGCATGCTTGAGGCTTTTGGAACATACCGCTTTCAGTATGAGGCTGGTACCATCGATCTCTACGCCGGGGCGCGCTGGTGGCAGATAGCTCTCGATCTCGATGCGATCACTCCGATCGGGAACCGTAGTTACAGTCGTGACGAGAGATGGATCGATCCGGTGCTCGGAGCGCGCTGGGCGCCACGCATATACGGCAGTTTACGTCTCCTTCTGCAGGGCGATATTGGCGGTTTTGGAGCTGCCTCTGTCCTTACTTGGTGCGCGCAAGGTGGGATTCTGTGGGACGTTTCTGAGGCAACTTCAGTGGCGCTTCTCTACAAGGCTTTAGGGGTCGATTATCACTCTGGAGCGCGTGATACCAGCTCCTACTTCGAATATGACACTATTACTCAGGGGCCGCTGCTTGGACTTGTCTTTAAACTATAAAAGATCTCTCGTGCAACGCACTCTCCGTGTAGGAGGAGCGCTTATCTGCACTCTCCTCTCAATTTTTTCCCACCAAGGACGGAGCGAGACGAGCAAGCCTCCCGGTGCATCCCCAGCGGGCATGGTGTGGGTTCCGGGTGGGCGCTTTACGATGGGGAGCAATGACTCGAGCAGCAGAGCAAACGAGGGGCCGGCGCATACGGTAGAGGTCGATGGATTTTGGATGGATCAACACACCGTTACTAACGAGCAGTTCGAGCAATTTGTGAAAGCTACAGGATACGTT
>Ga0214923_10006226_pt1 | contig 13506 bp, 8 predicted proteins | sample LL1510_MetaG_FD_177993 | JGI IMG/M metagenome (GOLD analysis project Ga0214923, IMG submission 177993) | Freshwater microbial communities from Lake Lanier, Atlanta, Georgia, United States - LL-1510 | ecosystem: Environmental > Aquatic > Freshwater > Lake | place: USA: Georgia | collected 2015-10-15
TCCCGCGCCAAATCCTCGGCCGCGTGGTCAACTTCGGCATCGACTACCTCGTGCCGCGTGACGACGGCCGACTGCTCGTCGGCTCGACGATCGAGGATGCGGGGTTCGCCGCCACGACGACCCGGGAGGCCGTCGATCGGCTGCTCGTCGTGGCCCGGCGACTGCTGGGAACGCTGCCCGGGGCCGTCGTCGAACAGGCCTGGGCGGGTCTGCGACCGGGATCGACCGACGGCCTGCCCACGCTCGGCCGGATTCCCCGGCTCGCAAACGCATTCGTCGCCACGGGGCACTTCCGGGCGGGGCTCCACCAATCGACGGGCACGGCCGTCTTGCTCGCCGACCTGATCACCGGCTCCCGGCCGAGCATCGATCCCGCCCCCTTTTCGCCGACGCGGCCCGTCGACACCGTCGCCGAGCCGCCGGCCGACTCGGTCGCCGCCTACCTCGAGCGGGCAGCGACCACGATTCCGTGACGCACGCCCGCCTTCACGCCGCCTGGAGCGAGAGCCGGCGGTGCACGGCCTCGACATCGGCGGGGGTGAGCCGGTGTGAGGGCGTTCCCTCGGCGACCGTCTGCACGAGTTCCGCCAGTCGCACCACCCGGGCCGGGATGCCCGCGGCGAGATCATGGATCGCTCGCGCGAGCAGATCGCGCTCCGCCGGGCTTCCACCCGACTCCAGCCGCGTTGCCACGGCCAGCGTCGACTCGGCGCGGGTGAACGGGCCGAGTGTCGCGCGGAGCATCACGGCCTTCTCGATCCGCGCATCCCGGGTGACGAGCGTCAACAGCCGTCCTTCGCCGGCGAGCACGACGCCGCCGGCCGGATGGGTGCGGGGCCACGATTCCACGAGCGTGGCCAACGCTTCCGCCGTCGCCTCATGCGCGTCATCGACGAGCAGGATGGTGTCGCCGCTCGCCCCGTCGGCGAGGATCGTCGGCGCGCCATCCCGCCACGCACAGCGATGGCACGGCCGCCCATGAATCGAGGCGGTCGCAGCGACACGGCCAAGCACGAGCGACTTCCCCACCCCGGGCGGGCCGCAGAGGATGGCCACCGCGGCCGCCGACTCGAGCGCGTACGCCAGGCGGGCGACGGCGGCCTGCTGGCCGAGCGTGAGCGTGATGGCATGGTCGTCGATCATGCTGCCACCGGGGCGGGATGCATCGGGGGTTCGGCAAACGTGACCACTTCGCCGAGCACGCGGATGCCGAGCGCCGCGAGCGCCGCCGCGTGGGCCGGGCAGGGAGAGCGGCCGGCCCGACGCACGAGGACGGCCGCGTGGCAGCCGAACGCCGCCCGGGCAAGCCGGCCGCGGTGCACCGGCCCCGGTGGAAACCAGACGCCGCCATCCACCAGCGTGGGCAGCGTGGGGCGGCCATCGTCTTCGGATTCCGGGATCGCGCCATCGCGGGCTGCATGGATATCGCGGCACGATACCACCGTGCCGCCCCGCTGCAGAACATGCACGAGGCCGCGGACGACGGTGGAGACACCATCACCACGGGTCCGCCCCGCCACCGCGACGACCCGCTCACCGACCGCCCATGCCGCCTCGACATGGTGAGCGAGCCGCGCCCATTGTTCAGGGGATCCCAAGAGGAGCGTTGAGACGACAGGATCATCCGGGAGAGGGGGCTCGCGGTGGGCTGCGATCGAGGGCTGCAGCCGCGCGGCGGAGATGCCCCGAGCGGCCGACTCCGCAAGCCGCCGCAGAAACGCATCATCGACGAGATCCACGATCATCGCTTCACCGGCTCCCCGTCACTGGCTTCGGCCGTGGCTGTCGTCGCCGACTGCCGCGCGGTGTTCGGCTGCCGTTCGAGGAACCACGCCGCGATCCACGTGCACGTCGCGATGACGGCAAGGATCCAGATCGGACGGGCCCGGCGTGGCGCGACCGTCGCGCATGACACGGTATCCCGCCTGAGCCCCGGTGCTCCAGCCGCTCGCACCGTGGGAAATGTGGCCAAAACATCCATCGCTCTGGTGCCGCCGTGGGCCTGATTCCATGGGACCGTCCCGACGGGAGAATCGACGCCCGAAATCGGCCGGCTTGAAGATTCACCCACCCGTTTTCGCAATATGCCCGAAGCCCCCAGTCGCCTATCATGTCACCGTCGCCATCCCTGCCGGCAGTTCCTCCAGACCCCCGAACGACCTCCCCAGTTCCGCCATGCCCCAGCAGCCCAGCCCGTCCCCTCGCCACGAGATCCACTCTCTCCTCGCCGAACGGATCGCGATCCTCGACGGGGCCATGGGCACGATGGTGCACCGCCTCGGCCTCGACGAGGCCGGGTTTCGCGGGCAGCAGTTCGCCGAGCATCATCGCGATCTCAAGAACTGCATCGACGTGCTCGTGCTCACCCAGGCCGATGCGATCCGCGACATCCATGCGGCCTACTTCGAGGCCGGCGCCGACATCGTCGAGACCAACACGTTCGGCGCCACGAGCGTGGCGCTCGCCGATTTCGGCCTGCAACATCACACCCGCGAACTGAACCTCGCCGCCGCCCGACTGGCCCGCGAGGCCGCCGACGCCGCCCTGACGAAGTCTCCCGGCCGCCCGCGGTTCGTGGCCGGCTCGATCGGCCCCACCAACAAGCAATTGTCGATCGCCGGCAACGTGGCCGACCCGGGCCATCGTGATGTCACATTCGACCAGATGGTGGCGGCCTACCGCGAACAGATCGAGGCCCTCATCGACGGCGGCGTCGATCTCCTGCTCGCGGAGACGGCCTTCGACACGCTCGTGCTCAAGGCCTGCCTGCACGCGATCGAGCAGGTTTTTTCAGATCTGGGCCGAACGTTGCCCGTGATGGCGTCGTTCACGATCTTCGAAGGGGGCCGCACCCTCTCCGCGCAGACGGTCGAGGCCTGCTGGACGAGCATTTCTCACATCGACCTGCTCTCGGCTGGCATCAACTGTGCCCTCGGCCCGGAGAAGCTGCGCACCCACGTGGCGGATCTCTCCCGGATCACGCCGCGGCTCGTGAGCTGCTACCCAAACGCCGGCCTGCCCAACGCCCTCGGCGGATTCGACGAGACGCCCGAGATGATGGCCTCGGTGCTGAAGGAGTTCGCCGAGAGCGGCTGGCTGAACATCGTGGGGGGCTGCTGCGGCACCACCCCGGCGCACCTCAAGGCGATCGCCGACGTGATGCGGAACTTCCCGCCGCGGACGCCTGTGGCCCCGCCGCGGCGGAGCCGCTACTCCGGCCTCGAGATGCTCGAACTGCGGCCCGAGAGCAGCTTCACGGTCGTCGGCGAGCGCACGAACGTGACCGGCTCCCGCGCCTTCGCCCGCCTGATCAAGGAGGAGCGTTACGAGGAGGCCCTCAGCGTCGCCCGGCAGCAGGTCGAGAACGGCGCCAACATCATCGATATCAACGTCGACGAGGGGATGCTCGACGGCGTGAAGGTGATGACGAAGTTCCTCACGCTGCTCTCCAGCGAGCCCGAGATTTCCCGTGTGCCGATCATGATCGACTCCTCGCGATTCGAGGTGCTCGAGGCGGGCCTCAAGTGCATCCAGGGCAAGGGGATCGTCAACTCGATCAGCCTCAAGGAAGGCGAAGAGAAGTTCCTCGAGCAGGCCCGGATCGTGCGCAGCCACGGGGCGGCGGTCGTGGTGATGGCCTTCGACGAGGAGGGGCAGGCGACCGACGTCGAGCGCCGCGTGGCGATCTGCAGGCGGGCCTACGGCCTGCTCACGGAGCAGGCCGGCTTCCCCCCGGAAGACATCATCTTCGATCCCAACATCCTCACGGTGGCGACCGGGATCGAGGAGCACAACAGATACGCCGTGAACTTCATCGAGGCGACGCGCCTGATCAAGGCGGCGATGCCGGCGGTGAAGGTGTCGGGGGGCGTGAGCAACATCTCGTTTTCGTTCCGCGGCAACGAGGTCGTGCGCGAGGCGATGCACTCCTGCTTCCTCTACCACGCGATCCAGGCGGGCATGGAGATGGGCATCGTCAATGCCGGCCAGCTCGCCGTCTACCAGGAGATCGGGCCGGACCTCCGCCAGCGGATCGAAGACGTGCTCTTCGACCGGCGGCCCGACGCCACGGAGCGGCTCGTCGAATTCGCCGAGACCGTGAAGAAGCAGGAGGGCACGGGCGGCCAGCAGGCCGACACCTGGCGCAGCCTCGACGTGGAGGCTCGGCTGTCCCACGCCCTCATCAAGGGCATCGTCGACCACATCGACGAAGACGTGGAGGCCGCCCGGGGGCACTATCCCACGAGCCTCGAGATCATCGAGGGCCCGCTGATGCGGGGCATGCAGACCGTCGGCGACCTGTTCGGCGAGGGAAAGATGTTCCTCCCGCAGGTCGTGAAGAGCGCCCGCGTGATGAAGAAGGCCGTGAACTACCTGCTGCCCCACATGGAGGCCGAGCGGCAGGCATCCGGCGCGACCCACGCCAAGCGGGGCAAGGTGCTCATGGCCACCGTCAAGGGCGACGTCCACGACATCGGCAAGAACATCGTGGGCGTGGTGCTCGGCTGCAACAACTACGAGGTGGTCGATCTCGGCGTGATGGTGCCCTGCACGAAGATCATCGAGGAGGCGATCCGCAACGAGGTCGACATCGTCGGGCTTTCGGGCCTGATCACGCCCAGCCTCGACGAGATGGTGCAGGTGGCCCAGGAATTCGAGCACGAGGGGCTGAAGATGCCGCTCCTGATCGGCGGGGCCACGACGTCGGCCCGGCACACGGCCGTGAAGATCGCGCCCAAGTATTCCGGGGCCGTGGTGCACGTGAACGACGCCTCGCGGGCCGCGGGCGTCGTCGAGAAGCTGCTGAGCCCCACGGCCCGCGAAGAGTTCGTGCGGTCCACCCGCGAGGCCCAGGCCCGCGACGTGGAGAATTTCAAGCGGCGGCAGGATACGAAACTCGTGTCCTACGCCACGGCCTGCCGGAACCGCTGGACCACGGATTGGGCGACGGCTCCGATCGACGTGCCCGGGTTCCTGGGCGTGCGCACGCTCGAGAAGATTCCGCTCGGCGACCTCGTTCCCTTCATCGACTGGTCGCCGTTCTTCCTCTCGTGGGAGCTCAAGGGAAAGCACCCGGCGATCTTCGCTGACCCGGTCGTGGGCTCTGAGGCCCGGAAGCTGCACGCCGACGCGATGAAAATGCTCGATGAGATCATCCGGGCCGATGCGCTCGTCTCCAAGGCCAGTTACGGTTTCTTCGCGGCGAACGCGACAGGCGACGACATCATCCTGTTCACCGACGAATCGCGGTCGGCCGAACTCGGCCGGGTGCACACGCTGCGGCAGCAGTGGGAGCGCAAGGGCCAAGACGTGTTTCACGCGCTGGCCGACTTCGTGGCCCCGGTGGAGAGCGGCCGCAAGGACTACCTCGGCGGCTTCGCCTGCACGGCGGGCCACGGCTGCGACGAACTGTGCCGGAAGTACGACCGCGACCACGACGACTACTCGTCGATCATGGCCAAGGCCGTCGCCGACCGGCTGGCCGAGGCCTGCGCGGAGTGGCTGCATGCGAAGGTCCGCCGGGAGTGGGGCTACGGGCGGCAGGAAAGCCTCTCCACCGACGACCTGATCGAGGAAAAGTACCGTGGCATCCGCCCGGCCCCGGGCTATCCGGCCTGCCCCGACCACACGGAGAAGCGGTCGCTGTTCACCTGGCTGGATGCGGAGAAGGGGGCGGGCATGACGCTTACGGAGAGCTGCGCGATGTTTCCGGCGGCGAGCGTGAGCGGGCTCTACTTCGCCCATCCGGAAAGCCGATACTTCGCGGTGGACCGGATCACGCGGGAGCAGGTGGAGGCCTACGCGGCGCGGAAGGGCATGCCGGTGAACGAGGTCGAGCGTTGGCTGGCCCCGAACCTCGGCTACGACGTGTGAGCCGTCCTTTAACACTGGAATCGTCAGTCCGTTCGAGTTGGGGGAGGCGAGGAGGGTCGGCGAACGCTCGAGGAGCGTTTGGAACTTTCGAGCCGTAACAGGGTGGAAGCGCCTCTGACGCTCAAGCGAGGAAGTTCCTCCGCGACGAGACTTTTGCCGCCCTCCGAGCCGGCTTGGGCTTGTCGAGGTCTCTGATGGAACGTCGGCCACGAACACGTCGCATCCTGCTCACCGACGCGCCGGCGGCGGCCGTGGGCCCGCAGTCGACGGCCCTCCTGATCGGGCGGTTCCTCGACTCGATCCGCAACGAGCGCGGGCTGTCGGCCAACACGCAGGCCGCCTACCGGCGCGACCTCGCGAGGTTCACGGAATGGCTGGGCGGCCGTCGGGCCGAGCGGCTCCACGTCCGCGATCTCGGCGACTACTTCGCGGCCCTCGCGAAGCAGGGGCTCGCCCGCGCGAGCATCGCCCGGCAGGCGGCGACGCTGCGGACGTTTTACGCGTTTCTCCAGGTCGAGGGCGTCGTCGCGGAAAGCCCTGCGGAACTGATCGCCGCCGCCCGTCGCGACGACCACATGCCAGGCACGCTGTCGCCCGAGCAGGTGGATCGGCTGCTTGCCAGCCCCGAAGCCGCCACTCCGACCGGCCTCCGCGACCAGGCCCTGCTCGAGCTCCTCTACGCCACCGGCTGCCGCGCCTCGGAGGTCTCGACGCTGCGGCTCATCGACGCCCGCGTCGCCGAGGGCTTCTGCACCTGCCGGGGCAAGGGAGGCAAGGAGCGGGTGGTGCCGCTGGGCCGGCGGGCCCGCAGCGTGCTGCAAAACTGGATCGACGGCGCCCGCCGCAGTTTCGCCGCCAGAGCGGATTCGCAGCCCGAGTGGATGCTGCTCTCCTCGCGCGGCAATCGCCTTTCCCGGATGCGGATCTGGGAGATCGTGCGGTTCCACGCGGAGCGGGCGGGCGTGCCGGCCGACATCGGCCCCCACACGCTCCGTCACAGTTTCGCCACACACCTCGTCGCCGGCGGCGTCGATCTCCGGCACGTGCAGGAGATGCTCGGCCACTCGAGCATCGCCACGACCCAGCGCTACACCCACGTCGACGCCGGCCGTCTGAAGGGCATCCACGGCAAATTCCACCCGCGGGGATGAGGACTTTTGAGTGGCGAAAAGCCCTGATGTAGGACAGGCGTCCCGCCTGTCGCTGCCCCAAGTTACGCGCCGGCTCGGGGTCGCCCCTACCATCTCGCCGAACGCTCGCCTTCGCCCGACCAATCCGCCTGCGGCGGATCGGTGCCCGGCTACGGCTCGCTCGGATTTGCCTGCGCTGCGCTATCCATGGCTTAGCTGGTCAAATACGCCGTCTCAATGGTAGGGGACGACCCCGATCCTCCCCCCATGTGTAATCAAGCCAGTTGAGGAGGCTTCGGGGGAGTCGGCGAACGCTTCCCGAACGACGGCCGCTGCGGCCGGAGTGAGGAGACTTTTGCCGCTCCCCCGAAGCCGGCGCACGCTCAACCAGCCGAACGTCAAGCGAGAGGGCGTGGGCAGTCACGAGCCGGCGCGCACCAACCAAGGCCATGACAGGCTGAAGCTTGTCCTACCCTACGGGCCGGTCAGCCGCGTTTCGGGGGCGTGAACTTGATCTTCTTGATCAACTCCACGATCAGGCCATCCTGCACCTTGCCCGACACGGCGGTGATCGCCCGGACGACGTTCACGTATTTGAGCTCGTAATCGCAGTCGAGCTCCACTTCCGTGCGGTCGGCGAGCGAATTCGGTCCGGAATCCGTGCCTACGACGGCGAGGAGTCGCCTGTTCAACTCGTCAAAATCCTTGACCGGCTGGCCGTTCATCGCGATGCCGGCGAGGGATCCGTCGGGGCCGGCGGAGAGCTTCACACGGACCGGCGGAACCTGCTGATCGTCGGGCGTGGCAGCCGCTGCCGCCACTCCGAGCGGCATCCGGATGTCGAAGTCGCCCTCCGGAGCCACCACCTTCAGCGAGCACATGAAGAACGACATCAACTGAAACACGACGTCGATCATGGGCGTCATGTCGACGGCCACCTTGTCGCCCAAGGATGATTCACGCTTCGCCATCGGACGTTAGCCCTCGTCGTACTGCGCCCGGAGCGCGAACCGCTCGAACCCCTTTTCCTGGCAGATGCGGATGATCTCCTGCACCTCGCCGGTCTTGGCCCGGGAATCGGCCCGCACGATCACGGTCGCGGCGTTCGGCTCCTTGCCGGCGTCGAGCATCACGCTCTTCTCCCGCTCGAGGTAGCCGCCGATGTCTTGGATGGCGACCAGTTCGCCGGCGTAGATGATCGAGCCGCTGTTGGTGAGTTGGAGCGTGATCGGGGTTTCCATCGCCCCCTCCACCGGCTTGGCCAGCTGGCTCATGGGGAGCTGGATCCGCTCGTCCTGCTCCGCCTCGGAGAAATTCATCACGAACATGAAGAACGTGATCAGCTGAAACGTCATGTCGATCATCGGCGTCATGTCGATGTCGGTGCTCGATGGTGAGCTGCCTGCCTTGCGTCCCATGGCCGGCTCACTTCTTGCCCATGTTCGCGAACCGCGACATCAGCCGCATCGCCTCGGTATCCACGTCGCCGGTGAGCTTCTGCAGCCAGTTTTTGAAGAGGGCGAAGCAGGCGATGGCGGGGATCGCCAGCCACAGGCCGATGAGCGTGGTGATCAGGGCTTGCGAGATACCGATCGCGAGCTCGTTGGGCTTCGGGGCCGTGGCCGACTTGGCGATGATCATGAACGCCGACACCATCCCGTCCACCGTGCCGAGCAGGCCGAACATGGGCGCGAGCGCGCCGACGAGCGACACGTAGCTGATCTTGTGCTCGAGCTTCATCGCCTGCTCCCCCTCCTCGGCCTGAAGGGCCTCGACGGCGGCGCCGTAGCCCGACTGCAGCTTCCCCATGCCCGCCGCCAGCACCTGCCCCAGATAGGAGTCGTCGTTCCGCGCGAGCTCGTAGGCCTGCTGATACTCCTTGGCCTCGAGGTGGGCCTCGAACGCCTCGCTCAGCCCGGGCGGCATCAGCACAGGCCTGCGGATCTGCAGGAAGCACATCACGAGCAGCGCCACGAGCCCGAAGGAGAGCATGAGAAACACGATCACGTATTTCACGCCGAGGGCGTTGTAGTAGAAGACGAGCACGCTCTCGGCCTCCGGGGCCGCTTCCTCGTCGGCGCCCGCCTCATCCTGGGCCCGAGCCACACCGGGAGCCATCGTGAGCGTCGGCCCGACCGTGGCTAAGACCGCGGCGAGGGCCACGAGCAACCGCCCGAGAAGACCGCGGCCCGCCGCGCTCCACGACCAGCCCCGACCACCCGCACAACGCTCCACGAATTCCATCCTCATCGCGTATCTCCTTCCCGAATGATCTTGCCACATCATGAACGTTACGCCACGGGGCATGGCCCCGCAAAAGCCGATCTCCCACGACACCGCTCAACCGCTTCCGCCGGCCACCTTCTTCGCCCAGGGGCTGGCCGGATACGAATCCTGCAGAATCTTGCGAGCCTCCCGCGATCGCTCCGGATTCTTTCCCCTCTCCCACAACTCCACAAGATTGCCGAGCGCCTCGGCGTGGCTGTCGGGGCTGCCGTTGTAGACGAGGTCGACCGTGAGAAACGAGATCAGCGCGTCCTGATCCTTGTCGCCGGCGGCCCGGTAGGCACCGCCGAGCACGTTGTAGGCCCGCCCCAGCAACTCCTTTTCCTCCGGGTCTGTCCGCTTGATCACCCCCTGCGCGAGCGTCACGGCATCCGCATGCTTCCCGAGCCTCGCGAGGCAGCGGGCCTTGCCCAGCTCCGCACCGCGCTTCTGCGCGGCGCTCGCTTCGTCGCTGGCATCGACGGCCAGCGCCGCTTCATACTCCGCCATCGCCTCGGGAAACTTCTGCTGGCCGAACAGCATGGCCGCCTTCGCGGCGGCCGACTGCACCCTGAACGCGGCGGGCCCCTTGGCGAGCGCCGCGTAGGCGGCCAGCGCCTTGTCGGCATTGCCGGCCCGCACGAGCAGGTCGCCGAGCAGCAGCTGCATGGCGTAGAAGTGATGGCTCTGTGGATGCTTTGCGAGAAACTCGGCCACCATCCGGCCGGCGTCCTTCGGATCGACGCCGGCTGCGAGAGCCGCACGGCCGGCGGCGGCCGCCTTCACGAATTCCAGCTCGTCGCGGACGAGCGGTTCCGCCGCATCGAGCTCCCCCGCTTCGACCTTCGCCACCTCGTCGACGGCATCGGCGGCCCGACCGCGAGAGAGCATCGACCGCGCCGCCCGCAGCGACTGTGGCTCACCGCCGAATTGTACTTCGCGAATCTGGTCGATCGGGAACTTGCGGGTCTCGCCACGTTCGTCGAGATCAACCCCATCCTTCGTCACCGACACCACCTTGCCGGTGACCGTGCCGTCGTTGGATACCACGCGATCCGGCGCCTGGGCCCGTGCGGGCCCCACCAGGCCGGCCGCGGCGAGCGTCATCACACCGGCTGCGGCCCACCGCGCCGACCCTGAACCAAACGATCGCGCGACCACTCCGCTCATGCTTCAAACTCCGTGCTGCTCATCTCTGGCTTGACCGTCATGCCCCCGCCCCGGCCGCCGCCGGCGGGGCCTCCTTGAGACCTTCCAGGCCCTTCGGCGCCTGGTTGCCCCGATTTCTCTCGATTTCCTTCAGCAGCTTGTCGAACTGCTTCTCCATGCCTTTGCCGCCCATCTCCGGATACAGCTTGTAGGTGATCGCGATGTCGTTGTACGCCATCTCGAGCAATTTCTCACGGTCTTGAACTGCAGCCTTCGCCCGCGCGAGCCGGCACGTGGCCACGTTGAGCCGGGCCGTAAAAAACTTCGCCCGAGCCTCGAGCGCCTTCTCGTCGCCCGAGGCGAAGGCCTGGCGGGCGACCTTGTTGGCGATCCCTCCCCAGCCCCAGACCACGCTCGCCCCGCTCTTTCGGCCCACGATCGCCTGCTTCAGATACTGCTCGGCCTTTTCCTTGTCGGCCGACTTCTCGCCGGCCGTCTGGAGGAGTTCGGCGGCCTGGATCTGGGTGTCGAGCGAATTTTGTCGCCTGGGGTCGGCGAGATACCAGTCGATCTGTTCCTGGGCCTCGTCCCACTTGCCGAGTTCTTGATACACGCTCGCCACCTTGAGGCGGATCGCGGGCTCGAACTTCGCGATCTCTTCACCACCCTTTTTCAGCAGCCCTTGATACGTCTCGGCCGCCTTGGCGAGATACCCCTCGGCCTTCGCCTTCGGCACCGCCGACCCGGTGCCGGCGCCGGAGCCGAGCGAGAGGTAGGTCGTCGCCACCCACATCTGCGACGACGTCTTTTGATCCCGCTTCGCGACCCGGTCGAGAAACTTCTCGAACCCGCCGAGGATCGCCGTCGCCTGCGCGAGGGCCTCGGGAGTCCCGGCCTTGCCCCCGGCGCCGAGCGCGTCGAGCTGCGCCTGCAGGTCGCGGCCCATCGCCAGATACATCGCAGTGAGCTTCGCAGACGCCTCCTCGCCCTTGCCTGCCGCCGCCTCCAGCTTGTCCATCGCCTGCTCGGCCTTGTCGAACTGCTCGGTTTGGATGAAGAACCGCAGGGCAACCGGCAGCGTCGCCTCGGCGAGCGTGCCGGCCGCGAAGTTTGGATCCTGGCCGTTCACGAGCTTCCAGGGACCGTAGTCGGGGTGCTCCAGCAGCTTCTGCGCAAGGTCGCGATCGCCGTCCTCGATCGCGATCTGGACACGGGCGATCGCCGCCGCAACGGTGATCGTGGCCGGCGGCGTGCCGGCAGGAATCGCGGCGAGCCCCTCGTCGATCGCCGCAGCGGCCCGCTTCTTCCAGTCCGCGAGCAGCTCGCGGGCCGGCCGAGCCGTATCGTCGAGGGCCCGCTTCTCCCGCACGTCACGCCACAGCGCACTGCCCGCCCGAAGAAGGATCTCCGCCCGCCGCGGCGAGGTGACCGGCACGAGGGCCAGAACCTCGCGCAGCTTTTCGGGGTCGCGAGCCTCCGCGGCCGCGGCGATCGCGATCACGGCCGCATCGGCGCTTTCGGCCTCCTCGGGCCAGGTCCGCATGATCAGCTCCACCATGTCGCCGCACAGCCGCTTGGCGGCGGCCCGCCACGTCGCCTCACCCTCCCTTTGCAGCTGCTGCAGGCTCGCCATCGCCACCTTGGCCGCCTGCCGGCTGCCCCGCGCATTGGGATACCGCTCTGCGAGGAAGCCGCCGAGCGCGGCGGCGTCGTGCAGCCGGCGCGACTCATAGAGCATGAACGTGAGCATGTACCTGGCCTGATTGACGGCATCGAGGTCTTCCTCCGCCGCCAGAGGCAGCGCCTTGCGCAGGCCTGCGATCAGCTTGTCTCGCTCGGCTGCCGCGGCCTGCCGCGCCGCCTCCGCCCCGGCTGCGTTCCCCGCCGCCTGGGCCTGCTTTGCCTCCGCCTGTTTCTGCTGCAATCCCGCCTGAGACAGCCGGACCGCATCCATCGCAGACTCGAACGAGGCCGCCACGCCGGCGGCCTCCTCCGGCAGCGCCTTGCCGAGTTGCCCGAGCAGGGCCCGCGCCTCCTGGGCGTAGTCGCGGTTGACCTTCGCCACCTCGAGGGCCAGCTTCTTCGCGTTTTGAAGGAGCGGCCGACCCTTGGCCTTGTCTTGCAGGGCGTCCGCAGCCCGCTCGTAGAACAGGGCGGCGCGGTATTTCATGGCCAGCCGATCCGCGTCGAGCCTGTCCGGGGGCACGGCGGCGAGCACGGTCTTCTGGATCCGCTCGTCGAAGTCCTTGAACTCCTTGTCGGCGTATTTCTTCAGCTCGAGCCAGCCCTCGAGCGTGGAGCCGATCGCCTTGGCACGCAGCCCGGGCACGAATCCCGCCTCGCCGTCGAGGCCGGTCACGTCGGAGAGCGTCAGCAGCGCCTGCTCGAACAGTTTTTTCCTGGCGGCGGCGTCCTTCTCAGCCTGGGCGAGCAGCAGGTAATTGCGGCCCTCGTAGTAGCGGCCGAACAGCCCCGCGGCGAGGGAGCGATACTTGGTGAACAGTTCCTTGTAGTCGGCAGCCGACTTGTTGAGCGCCTTCTTCCACTCCTCCGAACCCACCGGCAACGCCCTCGATTTCTCGAAGTACGCGCCGCCGACGAGGAGCCGCGTCTGGAGCAACTGCCCGCGGAGCGCGTCCCGCCGCTCCTCGGCTTCCTCGACGAGCCGCTGGTCGCCGGGCTTCCGCGGCGGCTTCTTCCCGCCCTTGCCCCCGGCGTCGTCTTCCTTGCCCTTGCCTTGAAGCTCCGCAATCCGCTGGTCGACGGCACGCAATTCCTTGAGCACGGCATCCTCGGCATTCGTGGCTGCCGTGATCTCCTTTTCGCCCTTCCCCTCGAGCGTCTTGATCGCGGCATCGAAGAACGTGATCGCCTCCGCAAGCCGCGCCTTGGGATCCTCGCCCGCACGCTTCGCCTGTTCCACCCTGGCACGCCCGCGCTCCACGAGCAGGTTGCCTTTCTGGGTGAAGGCGGCGATCGCCTGCTGGCCGTCGGGGGCCGCGGTGAGAAACCGGTCGATCTCTTTTTCGGCGTTGTCGAGGATCTGGGCCCGCTTCTTGGCGTCGGTCTCGAGCCGGCTCGAGACCGA
>Ga0214923_10006228_pt1 | contig 13504 bp, 15 predicted proteins | sample LL1510_MetaG_FD_177993 | JGI IMG/M metagenome (GOLD analysis project Ga0214923, IMG submission 177993) | Freshwater microbial communities from Lake Lanier, Atlanta, Georgia, United States - LL-1510 | ecosystem: Environmental > Aquatic > Freshwater > Lake | place: USA: Georgia | collected...
TTTTTATAAAATTTTGTCTTCTAGGCTTATCTAACCTTAAAAAAGCTTTTTTATTGTAAAAAAAGATATCTTTACTGGGCATTTTGAATTAAAAAAAACTTCAAAAAAAAATTTTTCAATTTTTAATTTGGAAATATAAATTTTAAGTTGTATTCAAGTCTTGTTTTATATGGTGAATTATTTTTTTTATTTCAGTTTTAACATCTTTAAAAGTCATATTATGGTCTTCTAAATCATCAATATCATCTAGAAGTTTATACAACATACGCTCAACAACAATTTCTTCTTTATTTTTATTTTCTGTATTTTTATCTATAAAACATTCTTTACAACAAGGAGATATTTTAAACAAAGTATGAAGTAAACCATTACAATTTGTAGGTAAAAAAGGTAGTATTTCACTTAATATTAGTAATGAACTAGATATTATACTAACATAAAGTGTCGGATCATTTAGATTCACATTCATTTATTTATTCAAATATAAAAAATAAAAGTTCTTAAATAAATGAGTTTTAATCATGACATAGATAAGATATCTGATTTTTTATATATTTCAAACTGGGATACTGCCAATAATTTATACGAGCTTAAAAAGCATAATATAAAAGCAGTACTCACAATAGAAACTAGTAACAAGCCTAAATATATTTTAGATTATTACAAACAAAATAATATCGACTTTCTTTTTTTGTATCTAAATGATTTTTCAAGTGAAAATATAAGTAAATATTTTGATATATCATATGAGTTTATAGATAAAAACATAAAAAAAGGCAATAATGTACTCGTTCATTGTATGGCAGGAATTAGTAGATCATCCACTCTAATATTAAACTACCTAATGAGAAAATATTATGAAAAAAATATTTACAAAAATAAATGCTCGGAATGTATTCTAAATTATTTTTTAAGAGCCGTTAGAACTAAAAGAGAGATTATAAACCCTAATCCAGGGTTTATAAATCAATTAAAAAATTATTACAATTAAACTACTTTTTTATATTTCTTTTTTTTCTTTAATTTCTAAAAACTTAGAACACCCAGCTGCATGTCTTAAAGTTTTTATATTTCTTTTTTTCCAATCAAATCCAACTGCTTTATCACTCATTATATACATATCTCCATCATTCAACATAAATTCAATTCTTTTTCCTATACTCTTGCCTTTAAAAAACCACTGAAAATGCAAAGGTATACTATCTCCTAATCTTACACCAATAACTTTACGACGTTCTGCATCACCATGAAATCCTATACCACATTTTTTTATGTCATAATAATAGTTGCCTTCACATGCTAAATCTTTTCCTTTACTACCCAGTAATTTTTCAACTCTTTCTTTAAGTAATTTTGTTAAAGGCACATCATCATAAGATATAACAGTTCCCATTTTTTTCTCATAATCAGGTTCATGTCCTTTAACATCGAAACATAAGTTGTGTCGTGCATGTTTATTAACTACTCTTCCGTACATAAATGCCTTACTATCCGGTTTAAGTCCAAATTGCTCTTTTTTAAGCTCATCTAACTTACCATCACATAATACATTAACGCCGTCTTTTATAATTAAAATATACGCCTCTTCAACTTCAATTTCTTCTCCATCTTCTTCAACACACTTTAGTTTAAAAATTTCTGTATATTCATCTAACTTCTTTTTCACCATATTTAAATCTTTAGTTAAAAATCCTTCAGTTGATAAAGCACCAATCTGTTCCATACCAACATGATTTTCAGCTCTATCGCACAAAGTTAAAGTTATAGCTGACATTACTGAACAAATTTAAATTTAAATAAAAATTAAATTAAAAAAATCAATTTTTCTAATTTAAATTTTCAAATTATTTTTCTTACAATATTTATTTAAAACTAAAGTATAGAAAAATAAATATGACTGACAAAAAAAATATTTTAGAATTAGTAATGATAGTTAAAAATTCAGGAGAAGTACTCAGAGAGTGTCTAAACGAAAATAAAAAATACATAGACTATTGGACTATACTTGACACCGGTAGTACAGATAATACATGTGAAATTATAGAAGAAGAATTAAGAGATATTCCAGGTAAATTACACTATGGAGAATTTGTCGATTTTTCTCAAGCCAGAAATAAGTCGTTAGAACTATCAAGCAAGACGTGTAAATATACCATTATTTTAGATGATAGTTATTTTATAATAGGAGGAGACAAGCTTAGAAAGTTTTTAACAAATGAAGAAAGTGATTGTATAAGAATTAAAATAGGTAAGTTTAATGGTTATTCTTTTTCAAACTATTACTACTCTAAGAGAATAATAAAAAGTTCGGCAAACTTAAGATACAAATATCGAGTACATGAAGATATAGATTTTTACGACTTTACTGATATAAAAGATTTGAATATTTTTATAAATGATGTAGAATCAACACAACACATTAGTAGATCTAGAAATAGATTTAAGAAAGATATTGATTTTTTGCTACTAGACCTAAATGATTATCCCAACTATGCTAGAATATATTATTATATAGTATTAACATATGTTGGGTTAGATATGCCAGAAAAAGCTATCGAATATTGCAAAAAAGCAGAAAGTTTAGACGTGATACATCCTAATTACTTATACTCTTGCATTTACAACAGAATTTGTTTAGAATATAAATTTAACCATAAAGATAATAAAATCTTTATTAAGAATCTTTTACCTATCGTTAAAAATAAATTATTTTCAAATAGATTTGAAGCACATTATAAACTTGCTTTAATGTATAAATTAGAAAATAACATTGTATTGTGTGAATTATTATTGGATAATATAATTAACAAGGAGAAACCAGATGTCGTAGATATAATAGAAGATAATGTATACGAATTTTTTATACCATTTTTATGTGTTGAAATTAAAATTTTACTGGGTAAATATGACATAGCAGTAAAACTGCTAAAAACTCTTTTACAAAAATTTCCTACAAATCAGCAATTACTAAATATAAAATATTATCTTAATCCTCAAGATATTTCATCTGTTAGATTAAGCGATAATAAAATATTAGTTATACACCTCGGAGATATAATTAAATATTGGAATCCTATGAAACTAAATGATAAACGTATCTCAGGTTCTGAGATAATGGCTATTAATTTAGCAAAAGAACTAAGAAGATACAACTATAGAGTGTTTGTATTTGGTTCCTTTCAAGATAAAAATAATAATATAAATTTTGAAGGGGTAGATGTGGATGGTGTTGAATACATTGATTTAGAATATTTTTCAGAGTTTGCTTTAAAGTACATTATAGATTATCTTATAGTTAGTAGGCATACTTCTAACTTATGTTATTATAACAATGTGAAAAATGTATATTTATGGGTCCATGATACTCTACCTATAACATCAGAAAATAATTCTAAATGCTTTCAGACTCACAAAATAAAATTTAAGAAAATTATAGCTGTAACAAACTGGCAAAAAAATAACATTGTAAAGCATTGTGAGTTACCAAATGAGCTTATTTATGTATCTAGAAACGCTATAAATCCAGATAGATTTAATCATAACATACAAAAGATTCCTTATAGATTTATTTATTCTAGTTGTGTTTTTAGGGGATTAGATATATTAATTGACATATTTCCTAAAATAAAAAAAGAATACCCAGAATCAACTCTCTATTTATTTGTTAGAAAAGAAGATATAGATTTTGATACTATGGAAAAAATAAAAAGTATGGATTATGTATTTCTAAATGGAAGAGTATCACAAGAACAACTAGCTATTGAATTTTTAAAATCTGATATATTTTTTTATCCAACTGAATTTCAAGAAACATATTGTATAACAGCATTAGAAGCTATGATTTCAAAATGTTTAGTTGTAAGTGTGGATTATTGTGGTCTCGGAGAAATAGTAAAAACAAAAGGTATTTTAGTTTCACATCCCATTAGAGATAACATAGAGGAGTTACTTCGTAAATTATTTTTTGTTCTCAGTAAACCATTTATGAAAGAACACTTAATTCAAAAAGCATATGATTGGGCTATAAAACAAAATTACGAAGAATTAGCCAAAGATTGGATAAAAAATTTATTCTAATTTAAAGACATAAATTTTATTTTTAACATTATGCCAATTGATTATAGATCTTTAAACTTAGAAGAAAAAATAGGACTTTTAAAAAAGGAAATAGAAAATATTGAACATGAAATTGCTATATCAAAACTAGTATATAGTGCACATGGAGAAGATACTTTTGAAGATTTATTTAGAGATAATGTTCCGCTTTTAGAGGAAAAAATACAAGGTATACTTTTAGCTATACGTAGTTTAGAGACTGAAGATAATTATACATCTAGCGAAAACTAGTTTATTTATTTTTATACTTAAAATTAAGTATAAAAAATTACAATATATCACCGATGTCATATACATCTTCAATTTTCATATTTAAAAATATAGTTACATTATTATCTATAGATATTTTTTCTGTTTCATAATCTTCTATTTTATTGTTGCATTTTCTTATGTTATTTTGTATCTTTTTAATTTCTTCATAATGAGTACAACTAATGGCATCATCGCAATATTGTAGAATGTCATCGCAACAATAATCACAATTATCTAAATGTTCGCTTAGTAGCATTCTGCAAGAACAAGATTCTTGACATAACACTTGTTGTCTAAGAATTTTATTTACAAGTTCTCGTCTTTCAACATATGCTAATTTTAATTTTTCATCCATCTCAACCTTTCTTTCTATAGCTTTTTTTCTACCTCTATAAATAAGGCGATTATACTCAAATAATCTGGAATATAAATCAACGTATTTATAACCTATATCTTCAATATCATCTTTTATGAGAAGAGCAGTATCATGTGGTTTAAAACTCAGAATTTTAAATACAATATGTTCAGGAAATACCTCGTAAAATTTATCGATGATGCTCATATTTAAGTTGTTTAATTTGTATAAATATTTAAAAATAAATTTTCATTTTTTATATCTAAAAATACCCTTCATTAATTTAAAAATTTAAAATTAAAAATTAAAAAATTTAAATTTAAAAAAAAGTTCTTAATATAAATGTCAAACATTGGAGAGATTGCATTACACATGACATGTGTCAGAGATCAGTTAAAATTTTATCATTGGGCAGGAACAAACTCTTATAGCAGACATATTGCGTCTGATGCATTAGTAAATTCTTTGACTGAAAATTTAGACAAATTTATTGAAACTATGCAAGGAAGTGAAAATAGAAAATTAATATTATCTAAAAAGTCTGTTACTTTCACTATAGAAACCGATGAAAGCATAGTAAAAGTTCTAGAATCATTTAAGATTTGGTTATCTAACATTTTACCTACACATTTGAGTTCAACTACTAAAAATACGGACCTTCTTAATATCAGAGATGAAATTTTGGGAGATGTAAATAAGACTCTGTATTTATTTACATTAAAATAATTTTTACACTTTATTTAAAGTTTAAAAATTAAACATCTAAAATTCTTTTGAGTAATAAAATACATATTATAGTTAGAACACATATAATAATAATATGAAAAGTGTTGTCTTTATTGTAAATTTTACTACATATTTCGCAGTTGGTTATATGTCTTGCTATTTCTCTGCAATTTAAATTATCATAAGGTGGTTCGTAAATCATTTGTGATTCTGGAGCAAATCCTCCAGAAGAACCATATTTTGAGGAATAAGCACTTGAATTGGGTATACTATCTATATAACTTCCTTGATTAACATTATGATATCCAAGTTTATAAGTATCTTGATTAGTATTCATACCGGAATTTGCAGGTAAATTATTATTATTAGTATTCCTTAAAAATTTTTGGTATTTAGCGCTATCTGGTATCATTGAAAGTCCCATTCCACCTGAATCTTCAAATTCGCTTATATCAGGTAAATCATCTATCATAGTTATATTATTTCTGTAAGACATTTATTTTTATTTATTATATAAGTCAAATTATTTTTTTTATATAAAAAAATTTTATACAAAAATAACTTCTTCTTCTTTTTTTATAGTGTTATTTATTACTAGATTATAAACCTCGTTTAAATAAGAGTTATTTTGTTCTTCTATTATCTCTTTAATTATTTTAGAAAAATCGGCCAAGTTTTCCGTGTTATTATCAATAATTTTTGCCAACTTTTCATTTTTGATCTTAAGGTCTTTCTTTTTTGGTTTAAAGACAATTTTTATTCCTTTCTTTATTATATCTTTATATTTTTGTGTCTTTTTAAAGCTTTTAAACTCGTTATAATCCCCATTTAAAGACAATTTATACTGATTTTCTGTGTCAATTGGAGGTTTATATTCATCCATATTTTCAATATCGATATAAACAATCTTTTTTTGAGGCATATTTAACTCTAGCTCCTCTAAAGTATAACTATTATCATCCTCAAATTCAACATAAGCTATTACATTAAAATTATTTTGACCATATGAAACTTCTAGACTACTTCCAGGGTAATAAACATTCTCTTGTAATGTTTGATTATCATGAATATGACCAGAAATTACGTTAGGATATTCTAAAGGCCATTTATCTCCTTCAACAGATAAAATAGAACCCATCTTACAATTATAAAATTCTTGATGAGCAAAAATACAGCATGCATCTTTCCAATCATTTTCTAAAGTATTAAGCGCTTCTTGAAATCTTCCAGCTGGCACATAGGGAGTAAATATAAACTTTTTTTCGTTAATAATTTCTTCATAGACATCATCTACAATAGTTATATTCTCCCATTCTTTTAATCCATTTAACCAATGATTATTTGTTAAAAATTGTGTTCCATTTATATGGTCATGGTTTCCTACTAAAATATACGTTTTACGTAGTTTTCGTACAAAATCAATAAACTCATATGCCTTATTTAAAGGCAAAGTATGAATTCTTTCGTGTGTATGTAACATATCACCAAGTAATACTACAAAAGTCGGATTTTTTTCTTGAATTATATTACCTATTTTTTGAATATATCTTGGTATAAGATGTAAGTTATCTATCTTAAAGTGTTGATCGCCTATTACTAAAGCTGTTGTCATTATTTATATTTATAAAGTTATATTCTTTATAAATAAATTTTCAATTTTATATTTTAAATAAGTTATTTTGCTCCTGTGATGACAGGTTGCGATAGTTATAATGAAATATTGAAGTCATATTCAAGTGACTTTTTAAGAATGTAGGAGATAATTTGAATAATTCTTTAAACACAATCCAATCTTTATTCTTATCAGCTCTTTCTAAAGCTATATGAAGCATTAATTCTTTGTATTCTTCAGGAATATTTTTTTTATTTTTATGTAAATCTAAATAAATATACTTTTCCATGGTATTATAACACTAGTCTTATAAGACATAAAAATATAATTCAATTTTATTTTCTTCTTTCCATTTCCATTGATATTCTTACATTTATATGCGTGCTTTTTGTCCATCTTTCAGCAAAATCATTTGGAGATACATTAATCATAATATCTTGATAATCATCAAGCACCTCGTCTACAAACTTTTCAACACATATAGGTAATGTGATTTTGCTTCTTGTATAATAGTATAAAAATATGTAGTTTAAGAACTTAGATTTTGATGGATACTTTTTATGTTCGGATATATATCTTCCATAAAAGTTATCTGTTGAAAACAGATTATAACCATAAATTTTAATTGCTTCATCTAACCAAGTCGATTTAAAACCATTTTTATCGGCAACATTGTAATAAGGTCTACATGTTTCTGGACAAATGCGTATGATGGTTGAAGGAACATCATTAGTTAAATCCCAAGTTTTGGTATTAGTAATTACATTTTTTTGACTGGTGTATCTGTAAGGAATATATATGTCACTTTCTGCTTTATTACTATCACAAATATCTAAAATATATTTAATATCTGCATTGCTAAAATTTTCGCACACTTTCGGTAATCTACTTTTAACCTTATTGATTTGATCTTCCGAAGGTGTTCCATCAATAAATACCCATAATTCAGATGTTTCTATAGCATTATAAAATAAAGCTTCAACTTGATTCTTTAACTTTAAAGTTTCGTTTTTTCCTTTTTTAACTTGTTGTAAAAAGATTCTCAACATTTTTAACCTATTTATGTGTTCAACTAAATTATCAGGTACACTTATATTTAAAATATTTAAAAGCTCAATAATATCAAGAGAATAAGCTAAATGGATTCTAATAGGGTCAAAAGAAGCATTTTTCATTAATGCTAAATCTGAAGTTGTAGCCATTATTGAACACCACATCGCAAGTCCTAAAGGTACTGAATATGTTGGATATGAAGATAATCCAGATAAACACATATAACTCTTACTTTTCAAGAGTCTAAATTTCATATGTTCTTCAAATGCTGGAAGATATTCTTTTAAATGTTCAACATGTCCTCGTTTAACCAAAAAGTATAATATTGCAAACCATAAATCTATATTACCAAGAGATTTTCCACTTGTTAAAATATATCTTAAAGTAGAGTTAGTTGCATTAACATGACTCTTATCTTTTCCGAGACATAATCCGCCAAAAATATCATCTCTTGTTAAAGGACTGCAATCCGAAATACCATGTTCAACAAGTTCTTTATACGCTTCTATGCTTATAACACAATCAAATAATGATTTAATGTAATTTAAAATATCATTATTTTTAAGCGCATTTAATGGACAATTAATTAGAGAATCTTTTATATCGGTAGGTAGATTATTAAATATATTTAAATCTGTTTTTTTCATCAAAACAATAATATTAGTTGAATCTGATAAAGTTATAGGACATGTGATTTTTAAATTATCCATTTTTTCTTCTAAAATTTCGATACTCTCAGGTGGAAATACAGGTGTTATTATTGCTTTATCTTCTCTATTCGATGTTTTATTTCTATCAAAAGAATTTGTTAGACTACCTGAACACCACGATATAAATTTATCTATTACTTTTTTCCAATCATCTTCATTGTCATCTATATTATAATACATTTTCCATACTTCATCTAAAATTGACAAAGAGAGTTCCTGTTTTTCAAAACTATCAATTAAACGCGAAACAGGATCATTACTATTTTTTGCAAAACTCTTGCTTTCTATTTTTATTAGTTTATTTTTAAGTTCTACTAATTTAGCGTGTAAAACCTTATTACCTTTTGTTCCGGTATTGATAGAAAATAAAACGTTCTTCAAGATTTCTTTTTGTTCTATAAATTTTTCAATAGTTGATATTGATTCCAAATTGTTAACAAGGTTAAAATCTTCATTAGTCACAGATATAACTATTGGATTGTTATAATACTCTTTATTTTTATATATTTTGATTTCGTGCGGACTATTACGTATCATAGCGCACGATACAGATTCATTTATATTTCCTCCTGTATATATTAGGTGTATATTTACTTTGCTAAATACAGATTCAATTAAAATATCTGAACATCTATTAGCAGAATAATCATCAATTTGTCCATCTGATATAAATGTCAGTTCGCCTTTATAATTTATATGTTTAATAAATTCAAAAAGTTTAAAGGGCGAAGTACCCCCGTATCCTTTCTGTTTCATATTTATTTCTCTTAAATCTTCCTTTGAAATTATATTATAACCATCATCCCATCTTATAAACAATGTAGTTTTGGTATTTAAATTTTTTACTATATCTTGGGTTTTAGTATGATAAAATTTTGTATCTCCAAAAAACTTATCGGTAGAACCTGAACAATCATAAGCCACTATATTTTCATAAACAGAGTAATCAGCCATCTTATTAATATAAAAATCATTCAATTTTAATAAAAAAAATCATTTTTTTAATTTTTATACCCAAAAACAGGTATAAAAATAAGTATTTAAATTACAAATTTAAGCAAGCAATCTTTTATGCTTCTTAACTTCATTTTTTTCCATCAACTTTTTTTTATTTTCTAATTTTATTCTTTTAATAATACTATTTAAAAGTGTAGGTTGTTGCTCATTCATAATATCTATAACCTTTGGCAAGCTTATTTTATTTTCATCTCTATTTGAGAGATACCAGGTATGAGCCGCACTCATAATACGATACTCTTCTTTTGGTAGTGTTACATTTTTCTTATTTATAAATCTATCTACATACGATCGATAAATAAGTTTAGCAGTATCATACAAATAATTTTCATATTCTTCAAAATTAGAAATAAAAGAAGGATATAAATATCTTAACATCTTATTTTTTTCAATATCCATACGTACTTGTAAATATCTGTAGTTAATACTTGGTTCATTTCCACGTGCATCATATAAATGTCTATATTCCAAATTTAGAATCTTATATTGCTTATTATTTGGAGCAAATACAACTATTCCTTGAGTTTTTTGATAATTAGCTTTATATACATAGTCATAAATTTCTTCTAAAGTTGAAAATGAATGTCTTTCTGGATAAGGAATGTATATATCTTCATCCATAGATAACACAAAATTTCCATCATTATTCGAAAATGTTCCTACGTGAAAAATAGTGGGTGCCTCTGGACTATCACATACTATTCTATTTTCAGAATTGTTTAACAATAAAAATACATATTGTTTGCTTTTATCCAAAACAGAAGTTGTAAATACATCAATAGGATTATCTACACCCTTTTCAAACTTAACATTCTCACGTAGTCTTTCATTGGTCTCAAACTGATAAGTTAAAGCTTCTACAAAGAAATCTCCAAAAGATACCTTAGAAGCCCATTTGCTTAAGAAACAATTTAACTTTCTATTAGTAGAAACATACCATTTGTCATTGTAATTAAACATCTTAATAGTACAACCCTCATAAGAGGTATAAAATTGACAACTATTTAAATCAAGGTTCAAAGATTTAATTTCTTGATCATCTTGTTCTGTATATTCAATAGTGTATGGAAAGCATTTTGATATTAACGTGTCTTTATCAAAAACAATTCCTCTACATTCCATTATCATGTTAGAGTCGTTTTTATTACATGAAGTATAACAGAATTGATCTAGACCATCCAGTGAATTAATTAATTTGACCTTATTTGATAGATATTTTTCGATATTTTCTCTTGTAAACGCGATTTCTGATGTTAAAGAACCAGAAGAAACTATTGTTTCTGAAATTAAATTGCTGTTTTCTTCAGCAGTAAAAGTAGTTTCGGTTGTCATTTTTTTATAAATATATTTTTGTATTTAAATTGTAATTATTAAAATCATTTTTTTATTTTTTTAAATTAAAAAACTTATTTCATAGAATAAAAAATGCATCATAATTTGAATTTTTCTTTAGATGTAGCCTTACATGTACTTATTTTATTTACTTTTTTAACTATATTTTTCTTTGCATATGTTTCTAAACTAGAAAAACAATCTTTAGATGATACAATCACAAATTCAGTATCGGATAATACTAACACTCTTTTAAATGATATCAAACAAATATCTCAAAAATACAATATCAAAATAAATTGGAATACTATAAACGATATTGCAGATAAACTTATAAAAAATTCGCAAGGAGAAGTTCCAGAAATTAAAGAGAATAACGAACAATTATATAAAGGGAGTATGATAGTTATTATGGTAGGATATCTTTTATTTATCGGTATAATTATCTTTTTAAAGTATTATATGGGATATGATATTCAAATAGGTCGTATTTTAGTTATGAATATAATTATATTTTCTATGACCGGATTAATAGAGTATTTTTTCTTTATGAATGTCGCAAGTAAATATGTACCCGTAATGCCAAATGAAATAACAGATACTATGTTAGAAAGAATAAAACATAATTTTCAATAATTAATTTAAAAAATTTATTTATAATATAAATGGACTTTTATTACGAATGTATAGCTTGTAAAAAATTTGAAAGAACACCTGCTAGTTTAAATAAGCATATTGATAATTGCAAAGAGTATACCACATTTATCAAGACTTATAAACCAATGAATTATGTTTCATGCTCTAAATGCGGTACATATTATACAACTAAAGATAATCTAAAAAATCATACCTGTAGTGGTTCTCGATAAAAAAAATGATTTTTTATTTATAATTATAAATGAAAAATATAGTAGACCATAATGAGTGAAGTGACTTTTAAACAATATAAAACAATATTTTATCACGAGCCAACCGAATATGTAAATTCAGAATTAATATTTGCATTTGACTTAGACTGGACATTAACATATAACGAAAAACATTTGTTTCCCAAAGAAGCAAGTGATATTTATATTTTTCCAAATAGAAAACGAATTTTAGAAAAAATAATAAAAGATGGATATAATATCGCAATATTTACAAATCAATACGCAAAAACAAAAAAAGAAAAAGAAAATAAGGTTGAAAGATTAAAGACATTTATTCTAAAATTAAATTTACCTGTCTGTGTATATGTTTCAACTGAAAAAGATAATTATAGAAAACCAGATATCGGTATGTGGAATTTTTTCAAAAAAGACAGAGTTATAAAAAATGTTATATTCGTTGGAGATGCATTAGGTAGACCACAAGATTTTTCCGATAGTGATAGATTATTTGGTGAGAAAATAAATGCTTGCGAAATAAAATCACCAGAAGATTTTTTTGGAAGTTCAAAAATCCCTTCGATTCAAAATAAAAAAGAATTGATTGTGTTTGTAGGTATGCCTGGTAGTGGAAAAAGCACATATTATTACACTAATTTAAAAGATTGTGTTCATATTGAACAAGACAAAATAGGTTCACGTAAACAACTACTTAAACAGCTTGATATCTCATTATTAAGTGGTGCTTCTATTGTAATTGATTCTACTAATCCTAGTCAAGAAAATAGACTTGAATACTACGAAAAAGCAAAAAAATATAACTATAAAATAAAAGTATTGTACTTTCTTATTAATGGAACGGGATTCAATAAATTGAGAGATAAACCTGTACCTGACATAGTTTATCATATATATTTCAAAAAACTAGAACCTCCATGTGAAGAAAACACACCGGGAGAAATTTTTTATGTTTACTAAATAAGAATTTAACTTGATATATAACCTAAAATAATTTTAAAAAATTGATTTTTTAAAATTATATTTTGATATTTTAATCACTAACCACGATGATTAAACTCCTTCGCGAAAAAAATATTGATGACATTAAAGTTTCTGAAATGAAAGATATTTTAAAGAAGACTGGAGGATTTTATTGTCTAAAAAATAGAGATGAATATGTTGATCGAATTAAAAATTTTAAGAATGTGCTAAATTTTACTTGGAGAAAAGATCAAAAAGATATTATTGATGAGTTTCTCAAGTTTGAAAAAAAATTTTATATTATACAGGGCATTTTTGGAGCTGGAAAAACTACGATTTTGTTAGGTATGTTAATCAGAGGTATTCTAACAGAACTTTTTAGTCCAGAAGAAATATTATTTATATCTTTTAATGTAAGCATAAAAAACGAAATAAAAAGAAAGTTAAAGGATTTTGGTATATCCTCTAAAGTAAGTGTGAGAAC
>Ga0214923_10006229_pt1 | contig 13504 bp, 12 predicted proteins | sample LL1510_MetaG_FD_177993 | JGI IMG/M metagenome (GOLD analysis project Ga0214923, IMG submission 177993) | Freshwater microbial communities from Lake Lanier, Atlanta, Georgia, United States - LL-1510 | ecosystem: Environmental > Aquatic > Freshwater > Lake | place: USA: Georgia | collected...
CGGTTGGATTCTTTTTATCTTTTTTGCCCATATACTTAATAAAATTAGAAGGCCCTTAAACTGCCTCAGCAAAGCATTTGGCGGTTATACCGCCTCAGCAAAGCATTTGGCGGTTATACCGCCTCAGCAAAGCATTTGGCGGTTATACCGCCTCAACTTGTACTCCAACAAGTCCATGAAGCCAAGTAACAAATTGTTTATCCCATCCCCAGAAACATCCTGTCTGAGCACGCCCTGCGATTACACGATTACTGGTATTTTTTCCGTGATTGAGAGCAACTAGAACTTGCTGAGGAGGAATCTCCATAAATCGCTCATCATTAGGTATAAATGCCTCTCCCTCACAACTAGAAACATCAGGAAAGGGATTATCTAAGGCATAGGACTTCCAGAAACAAAACGATGCCTCACTTACTCTTTCTTTTTGTTTTAGAGCCCACGGGGGAGTATTTACTGCGCTAACTCCTTGCTGTAAATCATACATGGCAATCATAGTGCATCCTACCACTTTTACTTCAGGATAAGTTAAAAGCCAGGAGACTCTGCGCCTAAAAGAAGTATCGGGATATACATCGTCATCATCCATATTTACACAAATATCATATTTAGCAGCTTGAACTGCCTTATTACGTTTATAGCCAATAGACCTCTTATTCTTAAGAGGCACATAGGTAATCTCTAGACCTGGCTGTCTCTCCTCAAACTTTTTAATCCTATCAAGTGAACCGAGCATGGGATCATCACTATCCTCAACAATAACCCATTGAATCTTATCTTTAGGGTAATCTGTTACTAGTAAATTTAAAAAAGCCAAATCAATAAAATTACGTCTATTATACGTCAATGTCAAAACAGAGATAGGAGGGCAATCTGCTTGTCCTACAACAGGAGGCATTCTAGGCATTCCTGTAGAATTATTTAATAATCTTGAAACTTTCTTTTGAACTATTTTCTTGAACTCTTTCCATCTTTCTTCCGATGCTACTACTTGGTCTTCTCCACTAGGAATAGCCTGTAGAGCAGACTTGATATTCTCCGTTTTTACAGAAGAAAAATCTGCTAAAAAACCAACATGGTTTTTATCACTCTTTGCACAGGGGGTTTCTAGAAATCCAACATATTCAGCTGAACCATAATATTCCTTGTAAACGGGCAGTGAATTTAAAAGTATCGCCGCAGATCTAGCCTCCGCCTGGGCTGCGGTAAATCCAAACCCCTCCGCAGCGCTAATACATACATGGGTTGCCGAGCATCGATTTAACTCTTCTAATTCATGTGACTCTAGAAACCCCCTCTTTACTGTAACTGATGGAGGAAATGGCCCAGGAAGATCGGATTCTTCCAAAGTAGTTGTTACGGTTAGAGGAAAATCAGAAGGCCATATGTGTAGCAAAGCACGAGCGGCAATGTGTTTATTCTGAGAAGCACCTAAGACCCATAAAGCTTGTCTAAGTCCAAGAGCTGATTGATTTACTGGCTTTAGAGGTCCCCGCACTGACCATGGAATATGTGTAGCCTTTGAACCAAAATCCTCTACTCTTGACATTTCTTTTACCCAGACTTGTGAAAAACGTTCAGAGTAAGAAAGCCAGTTTGGTGAGCACCATTCAGGATTTACCATCCAAATCTGAACAGGGGCCCAGGGTAGCCATACAGGGTGAGGAACTTCTAGATGAATTACTATATCCGCAGGGCTAGGAGGTTGAAGAGGATCTAATCTGACAAATTCTACTGGACCAAGGTCAAAACTTGTCTGTTCTTCGAGAGCTCGTTCAATTAATGTGGCGTCCTGACTTAGACCAAATGTATTTGATTGATTAAAAAGTAAAACTATCCGTGGCATCTAAGAATATAATCCCAGTATAGTTTAGATGGTCTTTAAGAAGACAATAGTACAAGTATTTTCTGAAAAAGAACCTTTTGGATTTGATGATTTTGTTCGAGGGACTCTAAGGCTTTTTAATTATGCGGTAGATCATAATATTGATGTAAGAGTAAATATTTCTGGAGCAGAGTTTGAACCTTATATGATTGTAACCAACTTTGTATATGATAAGATTAATTTAGTACCAAAAGTATATTATGCTGGTGTAGATGATGTAGTATTGGTAAAAAATTTAGATGCTTTTTTAGAATCAACGGATCCTTTATTTGTTGTTTCTTCTAATGTTAGATTAGATAGAATAGATATATATAATTTATCATATATTGGGTATGATACAATTGTTAGATATAAGGAGACACTTTATGCTGCAGCACAAGCAAAAGTTCTAGCAAATCTTCTTTATAGACCATATTCAGATAATTTACTATATGGTTATAATATAATATATATTGATCGAGATGAACTACACTATAAGATTACTAATCGTTCTCTAGCATCTTTGGCAAATCAAATTCGCCAATCGTTAGATATGAATAAAGATACGATGGTTTTTTCAAATAGTATTCAATTACAGAAAATTTTATCTCAGTATATTGAAATGAGTTCTTTTGCGGTTCAAAAAATAGATGATTCAGATATAGATATTAGTGTTCAAGAGAGCCTTCCTACTATTGAAGATATAATGATTAATTTTATTATTCTCATGAAATCTAAGAAAATCTACAGATTTGCTGATACAGTTAAAATAAATAGTCATACTCTAAAATCTTCTTTAACAAATTTATATGATACTGCCTTTGATATTAATACACTAATAGGAAATTTAGAAATATCTTCAATCCCTTTATACTATGGGACATATACTTTAGCAGGATATGCATCTTCATCACCAAGGACACAACCTGGACTTATTACCGATTCTTCAGGGACACGTTCTTTATTAAATAATCCTTCAGGAATTACCTTAGATTCTTTAGGAAATATATATTTTTCAGATACACTTAATCACCGCATTTGTAAATTAGATGTATCGGGAAATTTCTCTACATATGCTGGATCTACAAATGGGACACCTGGATTAGTAAATGGATCTAATCTACAAGCACGTTTTAATAATCCTACTGCTATAGCAATAGATAGAAAGGGAAATTTATATGTGGCGGATACGGGAAATAATGCGATTCGTATTATTCAATTAAATACTGTATATGATTCTTCTGGGAATACCCTAGAAACTAATAGGCTTGTTAATATTTTAGTTGGAACAGGCCCTAATTTACAAAATTTTTCTTCTATAGGATTTAGTAATTCTTTGAATGCGCCTAAGGGTGTAGCAGTTGATATTAGTGGAAATATCTATATTTCTGATACAGGAAATAATAGAATATGTAAGGTTACTTCTGGTGGTTCTTTAGAAACTTTGGCTGGTAAGTATATTTCTGGTAATTTGAATGACCAAGGTCAGCAAGCTTCTTTTAAAAATCCAACGGGTCTTTGTGTAGATGTACTAGGAAATATATTTGTGACAGATACGGGGAATAATATGATTAAACGAATTACACCAAGTGGAAAAGTTAGCATAGTAGCAGGAAATGGTCAGCCATTTTTTAAAGAAGGTAAAAAACTTCAGGCAGGATTTTGTAGACCTACTGGTATTACAGTCGATTTACAAAATATTTTATATGTAACTGACACTGGAAATAATGTAATTAGACGCATTACTACAGATGGTAATGTTCTTCCGGTGGTAGGATCATCTCAACAATTACCAGGATCAATCGATGGTTTTGGAGCAGTGAATCCTACACGATCATTAGTTCCTTTTGAACAAAGAGCAACATTTAATGCGCCATGTGCCATAGCAGTTGATTCTAATAGACTTTTATATATAACAGATACTCAAAATAATACCATACGAAAAATAGTTCCTACCTTTTCTACACCAACTAAAATAAAGCCAATAGCAATCCAGGCTTTACGCATTTTTAAATCCTATGGTATTACTAATACTCTTGGTCCTAGTTTAACAGAAAGTCCTACAAATTCAATGGTATATGGTCATAAACGTGGAACAATATAAATTATTAGAATACTATAGGATGCCTCTTCCTTATGAAGAAGCTAGAGACTTGGGATATTTACAATGGACAGATGATTTGGCGTGGATGGAATCACAAAAGGGTAATGAATGGAATAAAATAATTAAAGAGGAAAATAAAAAATTTAGAGCCGCTTTATCTAATTTAAAATTACTTACTATTGAACAAATAAAAAATAAACCCAAGAGAATTAAAAAATGGTCTATAGAAACTTTACATCATTATCAAATATGGACGCATCCATCTGGATTTCATTGTAAATGCTGGGACGCAGATTTCTCAGATACACTTTTTGCTGCAGCAGTTCAAGATAAAGATGGATTTGAACGATTTACTCTTGAAATATATAAGATATCTAATCAAAAGTTAGAACATCTGAAGACAATTGAAAAAGTAGGACCAACCCTGGCTATTCAAGGGGAATCTGTAATCTACCTCAAATCTGAAAAAGATCTTAGATATTCCTCAATTCATAGATGGTCATTAGATGAATCTGAGATTCTTTTTGAATTAAAAGACTTGAAAGAGAATTTAACCTTGAAAAGAGGAGAAGATTCTTCAATCTATTGTCTAAGAGGTGATTTTACTAAGAAAATGTATGGAAAAATTTCATCTAAGGTAGAATGGTCTGAGCCAACCTTAGAATCTGGTATAGTATCTGATAAAACTAAGATTCCAGGAATAAAAGATACTATAGAGTCTTTTTCTCTAAAAGCATCTTGGGCTGTAAGTAAAAATAAAGGAATTCGAACATTATGGAATTTGAAAGAAGTTAAACCAGTAACATGGATATGGGGAGATGTATCTTATGATTCTAGAGACCCTTTCACTCTAGAAATTTCAGATATTCGTTATGAACCGTATGTAATTAAACCAGCAAAATGGTTAATATCAAATCCAAGTCCACAACCGTTTCCATGCTCATACTATGAGCATCCTTTACCTGCGTTTGTTGTTCATCCTAGAAATATACAAGAAACAAAAGGTATTTTAATTACAACATATGGTGCTTATGGAACTCCTACGCATGTTGGCTCTTTAATCGAAAAATGGAGACCATTGCTTAACGTAGGATGGGTTATAGCATCTGTTATGATTCCTGGTAGCGGAGATCATGATAAAGCCTGGATAGAAAAAGGCCAACATAAGAATCGTCTAGAAGCAATTGAGGAATTTCACAGTTCAATACAAGCATTACAGGAGGAGTTAGGATTTTCTAAAGAACAAACTGCTCTTTACGGGCGGTCAGCAGGTGGTTTAATTGTTAGCTCAGTAGCAATACGGTATCCTAACTTAGTTGGGGCTTTATATTTAGAATCACCTTACGTAGATATTTTGAGAACAATAACAAATCCTAAGTTACCACTTACTACTTTAGAAACAAGTGAATTTGGTTCTCTGGAAGATCCTGTAAATATAATAACTACGGCACAATGGAGTCCTATGGAACATATTCCTGAAGAAGGCATTCCTGATTTATTTGTTATAGCTAGAACTGACTTGAATGATTTGGAAGTTTTCCCTATGAAGTAGTTAAATTTATTTATAGAATACGAGGGCTTAATAAAGGTCAGAAAAAACTTCTTTTTATTCATGAAGGATTAGGGCATTTTACAACTTCTGATACATCTAGAAGTGAAGATTTATCTTTACTAGATAATTGGTTAAAATTAAATATATCCGGTCTGCGTAAAAAAAATATAAGCCATAAGTATAAGATGGGCATGACTCGCAAGAACCGTAACCGCAAGAATCGCACCAACCGCAACCGCAAGAATCGCAAGAATAACATGATGGGTGGTCGCAAGCATTAAATTCTTTAAAAATATACTATTATTAAATATTAAAAATACAGAATAATAGTAAAATCCATATCCATTGTTTATATCGTAGGATATATCTGATTGGCTCCATGGGTTCCTGGATAAAGAAAATATATCAGAAAAAACAAAATAAAACTATTTGATATTATTTATCTTTTGGTTTTACTTTATTACCTAAACTAGATGGTAAAGACACGTAAACTAAGAAAAGGGCCAAATAACTCTGCTTCTGAAGGAGTAGAAGGAACAATAAAAGAAGGTGGTGATAAACAGATGTGGGTAATTAAAAAAATTGCTTCTAGTCAACGATGGGTTCCTTATCATTCTTGTGAATTAAATGGATTCAAACCTTTGACTGTAGATTTTCTAAAAACCCATATAGGAAAACCAATTCAAGTGTATGAGCGCCAGATCATGTATACATGGCCTAATAGTCTTAAAGACATTGATGTAAAATATACATTTACGCCAACAGGAAATGGTATTTTAAAAGAAAAAGTAATAGACAATTGGTTAAAAAAACAAAGTCCCAAAGTGAAATCAAATGACTTATTTATTATTGAAGGAAAGATGGTATCAAAAGATATTGAATCTATTATACAGGCTGCCCCTAATGGTTTAGTAAGTTCTAATTTAATGAATACTCAAGCATTTGTAAAATCTTAAACTATTTTTATTAGCTTTTTTCTAAAAATTTACATTGTTTTTGCTAGCTTTTTTCTAAAAAGCTATAGCCAATTTCGAATAAATTGTTTCCTATGTTGTTCATGTGATCCATAGCCTTTCAGACCCTCTCTATGTTTTGCTGTTCCGTAACCTTTATTCTTTAATAAATCATAGTGTAAAGCAATATCTTTATTTTCATTTAGAGAACACCATTCTTTGACATAAGTATCTCTTGATACTTTTGCCAAGATAGACGCAGCTGCGATAGGCAAATAAAGCGCATCGCCCCCAGGTATACATTGGTATTTATAGCCATCTTTTGGTAAACCAAGAATTCCATCAATCAAGAGCAACTCTGGTTCAAGCCCAGTAAAACATGCGTTCTTAGCTCTTCTAAAAGCCTCTTGATTTGCCCAGGTCATTCCCTTTTCATCAATCTCGGAAGCCTCTACTTTACCTTGACCCCAGTCTATTGCCAAGGCTTTAATTTGCTCAGCCAACCCATCTCTTTTCTTTTCAGGAATTTTCTTACTATCATTGATTAATGGAGATATTTCTCTGTGCCCTTCTATCCATTCTTCTTCTGGTGGCCATATGACAGCCCCGGCGTAAAGAGGGCCCCAGAAACAACCACGACCTGCTTCATCAAGGCCTAACTCAACACATTTTCCAAGAGAATATGTAGTTTTCATTCTAAAGTATTTATTATCTTATTATTTATATGAGTTTTTCAATCTAACTATGACTTAGATGAAGGCCACCCAGATTTTATATTTAGTTTTAATTTTAGGAATTGTTTATTGGATAGTTACAAGCACGCATCTTCTTGACTCTTTATCTGAAGGTTTTGAAGACGTAAAAAAATCTGTTAGTGAACCTATTATACCCAAGGGTCTAGTTTCTACAAAGTTAGATACAGAGGCAATGCCTAATCCATCTATTCTTGGTGCTTTACCCTTTGGCCCTTATGGTCAGATGGCATCAGTTGGATCTTTTCAATACCAAGATCCTTCAGTATTACCTGTAGAATTAACACAGATGAAAAAAATAAATGAGGATATACGTTCTTTTCTAGTGTTTGAGGCAGTTGGAATATCTAACTCAAGTGACCCAACTGTTCAATTACCTCTTACTCAATTAAGAGCAGATAGTCAGAGGCTAGAACAAGAAATTACAACTCTAGATAATAATCCTGGTATTCAATCTCAATTAACACAACAAGACTTGGCAAATATTGAAGGCTCTCTTATGTTTTTACAAAGAAAAGTTAGACTTTTTGAAACATCTGGTGTAATAACTAATGGAAGTGAAGGGTTTTCTAATTATTCAAATAATGAAGGATGGAGAGGTGGAAGAGGTAATACGGGCGGTTCAAGTGGCACAAGTAGCACAAGTGGCACAACAGGTTCAACTGGCGCAACAGGTACAACTAGTTCAACTGGTTCAACTAGTTCAACTAGTTCAACTGGTACAACTGGTTCAACTGGTACAACTAGTTCAAGTGGCTCTAAAACAAAAGCTACTACTGCTGATTTAACGGATTTAAAAACAAAAGTGTATGCCGCTATTCTTACTCTTAGTTCAAGCGGAACAACAGATGTAGTTGTCCAGGCAAGAATTAAAATACTTCAAACAATGTATTCAGATATAAATGACATGTTAATAAAATTAAACAAAGGGCAGTGGACAGAGAAAGATATTCCGGTCTATAAAGAAGATATTACTAAAATTTTACCAAAATTAGTTAATCCTAGAGAAAGATTGGAAAATATTTTTACTCAAGGGGATGGCACAAAGTTAAGTCTAATTGAACAACAGATTTCTAAATTAGTTGGTTCTGAAAATGCTAAAGATGTTTTTAAGAATTTGAAAGATAAAGGTATGTTTAAAATAAGCCTAGACCTTGGATATAATGTTCCAGGTTCTAAAGAAACTACAACAATTAGGCGTGAATCTAGACTTCAGAGTGATGGAACAATAAAATCTTCTGATGGTTTACACCCTCATTCAACAGGGACATCAACATCACCAAGTACAAGTACAAGTGGAACCTATATGAATCTTCCTTTTGATAGTTCAACACCCGGTATGGATGATAATTTTGCTAGAACAAATGCTTCTAGTGAAGTTTCAAGATTTGACTGGAAAAATAGAGTTACAACTATCTGTGAGCAGGTAAAACGCAGAGGATTTGATCCTTTAGATTTTGGATGTATTCCCAAGGGTTCTTTAACTTCCCCTGCTTATTCTTGGCGTGGTCATGCGAAAATGGTCTGCGGAAGGCTAGGAACAACTATGGATCCTGATTTGCCAATCGCATGCGGTTGCCCTCCACAAAAATGGAAAGGTTGGACCTTATCTTTATAAATAGTATTTTGTTATGTTAGATAAGGTGATGAACTTCACAATGTTACATATGCTATTAATAGGAATTATTACTCTAGTTCTTGCTGGAACAGGGTATATAGGTTTTATGTATAGTGTTGGAAATCAAGAGGGACTTCTAGTTCGTGTTGGTGGTTCTAACTCTACGATCGCAGAAGGATTTTCTAATTCCCGGTCTTGTAATAAATGTGGAAAATCCAAGCCTAAGTGTGGCTGTAGAGGTATAATGGGAACACAGCCTGCTCCTATTGCTCCATGCCCTAGAGTAATGGAACCTGACTTGAGTAAGTATATTTTAAAATCTCAAGTCCCTGCTTGTTCAAAGGGTCAAATGACTGATTTATCCAGTTATATGTTAAAAACTGAGTGCCCACCTGTTCCTGATTTGAGTAAATACGTTCTAAAATCTAGTATTCCCAAACCCCAACCAGTTATTATTGATAATAGCAAATGTAAGACGGATTCTGGTGAATGCCCACCTTGCCCTCGTCCTAGATGCCCTGTAGTAAAATGCCCAGAACCAACAAAGTGCCCTCCTCCGGCCCCTTGCCCAAGAGCAGTATGTCCTCCTACAGTCGTCAAGTGTAAGTCTGAGGAATCAACCCATTCTACTGTGCGTCCTTTCTTAGCACCATTGAACACAGGCACTTTTGGATCTGCCTAATAAAAAGTGAAAATGTATTTAAACAATGGCTTTCATCTTATTGTATAAGATGCAGATTTTTGTAAAGACCCTCACAGGTAAGACAATTACTCTAGATGTAGAGTCCTCTGATACAATTGAAGGTATCAAGGCTAAGATTCAAGATAAGGAAGGCATACCTCCAGACCAGCAGCGTCTCATCTTCGCAGGTAAACAGCTAGAAGATGGTAGAACTCTATCAGACTACAATATTCAGAAAGAGTCTACTCTACATCTAGTTCTAAGACTAAGATAATATATAGATAAAAGTAGTTATGCCGTTACCTCTAATAACGGTTCAGACATTTAATCAAAGTTCCTTACAGGCAGCTGGCGCAGTATTTGTTCAACGGGTTGAATCAGTCTCAGTATCTCGTGGTTTACTAGCAGGAATTACAGGAGCTCCTAGTGGCACTGGTAGAAATGAATTAATGGAAAAAAAGATGAATGATCTAACCCAGGTTTTACTTAGTGAATTAGATATTCAAGCAAAGAAAAAATATCCTGCGGCGATTGGCCTTGTGAATGCTGATATTGATTTTACAATTTCCGGTCAAGATGCTTCCATGATGTTAATAGGTAAGGCTAGTGCTACAGTTCTTGTAAAAAGAACAAAGCCATTAGTTTCTAGTGGGACTATGCCTGAGCCTGCGGCTATGCCTGCGGCTATGCCTATGTCTAGACCTATGTCAGAGCCTGCGGCGATGCCTATGTCTGCGCCTATGGCTATGCCTATGTCTGCGCCTATGCCTAGATTTGATCCAATGTCTAGACCAATGTCCGAGCCTAGACTTGATCCAATGAAAGGTGGTAAACAAAGAACATTTATCTCAAAACGGTTAATTAAATCATCCCGTAAAAACCGTAAGTAGCCAGAGAATAGATGGATACCCGATACTGGGGGCCTTCCGGCTGGCGTTTATTACACTTAATTACATTTGCTTATGTTCCACATACTGATAAAGTAAAAATGAGAGAATTCTTTCAAACTCTACCATTTGTCTTACCATGTAAATATTGTCGAACATCACTTGCTGGATATATGGACACGTATCCTATTGAGAATGCTTTAGAATCAAGAGATGCTTTAACTAGATGGCTCTGGAAAATACATAATGAAGTTAATTCTAAATTGAGAAATCAGCGTCTAACTAAACTTATAGATCCTCCCTTTGAAGATGTAGAGAAATTCTATAAGAATATCTTATCCTCTGGTTGTTCCAAGACATTCTTTCCAGGATGGGAGTTCTTATTTTCTATAGCAGACTTACACCCACTTTCTATTATAGGACGTAAGTCTGTTCCTATGCCCGGCGCACCACCATGCGATACAATTGCTACTTTAGAAGAAAAGAATAAATGGAATTGTCTAAAGCCTGAGGAACGTTTAACTTTTTTTCATACATTCTGGAGGCTTGTTGGTCTTGTCTTACCTTTTAAAGAGTGGAGAGAATCATGGATAAAACATGGAACTTTTAAGACATTAGATTCAAGGTCTGAGACAATGAAATGGTTATGGAAGATTAGATGTACTATGGAATCTGACTTGGAACTCTTAAATAAGTGTAAATATTCATCCTTGTGTAAGAATTTAACAATGTTTAGAAGTGATTGTTCTCGTAGTTCTGGAGGAAAGACGTGTAGAAAAAGAAGAAAGGATTAATCAGATATGGATGCTTATGTTACAACACTTGGATTAACAGGATTTCAATGGATTCTTTTAATTCTGCTGATATGCGGCTGTGTTAATTACATGTGGCTAACTTGGGATACTCATTTTAAACGTTTACCATCTGGTCTGAAGGAAGGGTTTGAATCTGGTGCTATAAGTGAGTCTGAGAAATCTAGGACTACCTGGTTTGAAAATGAAGAATTATTTGATGAATTCTATGCCAGTGTCTATGATAGTCTTACACAATTAGCATCAAGATATCCTCAAGAGGTTTCTCTAATTATGAATCAATGGAAGAAAACGACTAGCGCAGATACCATGGATGTTTTAGATTGTGGATGTGGAACTGGAATTGCCTCTATTCTTTTTGCAAAAATGGGAGTTAACTCTGTAATAGGTCTAGACAAAAGTGAAGCAATGCTCCGGCGAGCAAAAGCTGTTACACTATTAGGTGCTAATCTACCTAAAGATCAAAGAGAATCTATTACATTTCTTAATGGAGATATGAATCAACAATATACTTTTTCTGGAGGTCAATTCTCTCATGCGGCTCTATTATTCTTTACGGTTTATTATTCTAATGATCCAGCGGGCCTTTTTGAAAATTTGTTTCATTGGATTCGTCCAGGAGGGCAATTGGCAATTGAGGTTGTAAATAAATACAAATTTGATCCTTTATTAGAATCCGCATCTCCATTTGTTGGCACTACAGTTCAGAAATATTCTAAGCAACGTGTTACTAAGAGTAAAGTAGAATTTGATAAATTTTCTTATGAAGCCGAGTTCGATCTACAAGATCCAACTGCGGAATTCCGTGAGGTCTTTCGGTTTTCAGATAAGTCTGTAAGAAGACAAAGGCATACATTACATATGCGTGATATAAATGATATTGTCCATATAGCCCAAACAAAAGGGTGGAATTATAATGGAAATATTGATTTAATGACGGCAGGCTTTGAATATGCGTATGTCTTAATGTTTACACATCCTTAATATATTAATTAACGTCTTTTAAATTTTGCCATTAAAGCAGCAGCTGCTGCTCTATCTGCGTCATTTTTTACTCCAGCAGGTAATTTAACCATAAATGGAACTTCTTTAGTTGAAACTAATGGTATAACGGGTGTTTTTTGTATAATAGGCATTTTTCGTAAAACAGTTACAGGTTCTACCACAGGTTTTACCACAGGTTTTACCACAGGTTTTACCACAGGTTTTACCACAGGTTCTACCACAGGTTCTACCACAGGTTCTACCACAGGTTCTACCACAGGTTCTACAGGCACTATAGCTTCTACCATTAAAACTTCTTGAACAGCTTCAGCAAAAGGAACAACCGTTGGGATTTCTGTAACTGCCTCAACAGGAAAAAACATACTCTTAAATGTGGAATTTAATGTGGTATCATTTAATTCCCATAATCCCGATGGATTTAATGAAAAAAAAGTATCCCAATTTACTTTCATAGATTTAATAACATCATTCATTACCGATTGATCCATTGCTGGGCCATTAAATCGGTTATTAACAATAGTATTTAAATATTTTATTTTACACTTATTTTCTCTTATATTTGTTGAATATGTCAAAAAATCATTCTCTAATAATGGTACATCTAGAGGTCTAGATGTAAGGGCATTAAAAAATAGACTAGAATTTACAACAGATTTATTTAAAAATCCACCAATCTTGTGTAATACACTTCTTTTTACTGCCCAAGCATTACCATACATATCCTCTGAGTTATGAGTTTTTATTGCTGCTTCAAGCGTATTTACTGTATTTCCAGATTCATCTAACATGTTTACTTGATTATATGGCTGAATAATATCATAAAAATTTAACATCAGAGAAATACAATCTAACCAATCTGCTCGAGTATATTCTAAATTGGTGTCCATAAAACAAATCTTTGTAAAAGATTTTGGAATTTGTTTTTCAAGAATATTCCATAGAGATTCTTTATATAAAAGCGTAGAAGATGCTTCAACAAGTAATGTAGGATTTACTAAGTTAGGTTTAGAATTTGGCTGTATTAATTCAATATTAAAATAAGGAATTTGTGCAAGTTTTAATCTATCTTCAAATATTCTTGTATTATCAATTATTGCTTGATTTCCTGTTGGGTTGTAATAACAAAATGCTATACATATATCATTATTTGTAGGTTTTGTGTAGGCTACGGACATTCTTATATATTAATATTGTATAATTATAATTAGAAATGAACGAACTTGTAGTATTAATTCCACTTGCTATAACTATAGGGCATTGTATTATATCAGCGTGTAT
>Ga0214923_10006230_pt1 | contig 13502 bp, 12 predicted proteins | sample LL1510_MetaG_FD_177993 | JGI IMG/M metagenome (GOLD analysis project Ga0214923, IMG submission 177993) | Freshwater microbial communities from Lake Lanier, Atlanta, Georgia, United States - LL-1510 | ecosystem: Environmental > Aquatic > Freshwater > Lake | place: USA: Georgia | collected...
ATCACCGACTATTCTTTCAAAAGCGTCTTTTCGAAGTGGCAAGAAATCAAACAATCCCGCGTTCGGGAGTCTTCCCGCAAATGTTCGGAAGACGACCTGCAAGCGTGGGAATCTGCCTTTCTGGAAGGCGGGATCACCAGTATCAGAAAGGTAACCCGCAAGGACATATCGGACATCCTGAACAAGTGGGAGGCATCCAAGGGGCAGAACAAGGTGAGCCGCTACCGCATGAGGAAGCGGTTGGCTACCCTTCGGCGGGTCTTTCGGTGGCTCAGGGTTCAGGAAGTGATTTCGGACATTCCTTGGGATTCCGACGACGCTTCGGAGTGGATCGGGGAAACAGAGGAACAACAATACCGCCCGCTTCTTTCAAAGGAACAGGTGGCGGACTTAATCAAAGCCGCGCGGAAGGACAAAGGAGAGAATGGTTATCCGAGTTTCGGGGGCGTTCTTGCCGACATTCTGGAAACAATGACGCACACGGGGCTTCGAAGGATGGAGGCTTTCACCCTCACTTGGCGGCAGGTTGATTTTGATAAAAAGCAGGTGGTCGTCGAAAAAGAGAAGAGACAACAAAAGGGAATCCAAAGGGCGATTCCGTTCCTTGGCGGGAACAATGAGGCGGAAAAGTTCTTTGTCGGACTGCGGGAGATCGCAAAGAAGACGGGAAGGTATTCACCCGACAGCTTCGTGTTCCGTGGGCGAAACAAAGAGGACGGGGAAACCCATGTCAAAAACCTGACCGGGCTTCTGATTCGGACAGCCGAAAAGGTGGGGTTGAAGAACTTTGCCTTCGACAAGAACAGGGCTGAAAAGGGACTCCGACAATCCCCCCATCTTGGGTTCCACGACCTGCGGCGATTCTTCATTACCAAGTGCCTGAACAGCGGGGTTGAAGCCAACATCATAGCGACATGGGTAGGCCACAAGGACGGCGGGCGGCTGATTCGGGAGACCTATACAAAATACGATCAATCGGTTGGCCGCGAGATGGCGAAGCTAGTGAAATACTAGGCTGTGAATATGGGGGATGGGGATTTAAGCCAACCGAAGGAGAAGACTCTGGAGGAAATGGAAAGCGAGTGTCGGGCTATGGCAAGGCAAGTAGATGAAAGCGTTTGGGGTCAAAGGATAAGGGAAGGTGTGGCAAGGAAATGGACTGATCCCGAAGAACGATGGTTCGTCGAGCATTTGGCGACCAAAAAGATTCTTCCGAAGTTAGTAGACCCCGCGCTTCGCAAGGGACGGAAGGATACATTGGAAAGTAATCTTGCCCGCCTTTTGGTGCTTCTAGGCCAAGAATGCAAACTAGTTCCGGGGTCTATTATGTCGATTTACTCCGACGGGGTGGATTTAGAAACGCTTGGACAATTAAGCCCACAAGAGCATCGGGCTTTCGAAAACTTAAAGACACCTAGGAAAGTTCTTCCGAAAGGCGGTTACGATGGAAAGAAACTTTCGAGGGCTTATCTTGCTATTTACGAAACATCGTTGAACGACCCTTTAGCGGGTCTTTGTGGACAAGACTCATGGGAAATCGGAAAAAGATGGCGAACCGGCTTTTGCGAAAAGGTCAGGAACGGCGAGTCCTTGTCAGTAGCCCGCGCCTTGGGTTGGTATGACGGGGATGTAGCCAAAGCAGAGAGGGCTAGAAAGCGTGTAAACAAAGCTGTTTATGATGCGGAACTTACCTAGCTGGTTCTACGATTCGGCGAATACGATAACCGTAAATACATAATATAGAACGACATACAGTTGACTGCGTTCGTGTTTGTTTTAAGTCTGCTCGTAGATGAAAACAAACTCAGAGACACAGACGAACCCGTTCGACACCCCACTTCGGGTCTTCACCTGTAAGCAGACTGCCGAACTATTAAGCGTAACCCCGCAGATTGTTTATTCGCTGGTCAGGCGGAAGAAACTTCGGCCGCTGGCTGGATTCGGGCGGCTTCGGTTTAGTGCCGCCGAGCTTTCTCGGTTCATCGCCGAGGTGAAGTGAGGCTGTATGGGACGGCGATTCAAGTTCGATAGCGTCGAAGAACAGCCTGAACCCAAGGACGAAAGCCTTCTGGTGTCGGCGGACGCTTGGAGAAAGTCGGTCAAAATTTCACGGGCGACCTTCTACCGATGGACGCGGGAGTTCGGCCTGAAGCCCGTGTATATCCACGGGCGAAAGTTCCTCTGCCGAAAGACAACTAGGGAGTTCGAAAAGAAGGTGCTGGCCGGGGCTTTTGGCTCAACCCCTTCGGTCTGCAAGCCGACGGAGGTAGCGTCGTGAGTCTTTCGTTCCCGCTTACCTTAAACGCCAAGGAATACCCACCCGCCCCTTTCGGACTGCACCCTGCGGTCTGTGTCGCCGTGTCCGAACCTGAAGTGATTGAGAACGCTTTCGGAGAATCGAAGGCTGTGATTCGGATAACCTTTGAGATCGGGGAACTTCGTCCAGACGGGAAACGATACCGGCTGAACAAGACCTTCGCGGCGAGTCTGCACCCCAAAAGCAGTCTTTATCAGGTTTTGGACGGCTGGCTTGGCAGGGTTCCAGACGCTTTTGAACCCAGCGTTGTTGAGAAACGCCGATGCCTTCTGGTTGTGAGTCATCAGACGGGAAGGGACGGAAGAACCTACGCACGGATCGAAAAGATCATGCCTCCCGACCCGACCATGCCTTTGAAGTTCGACCCCGATTCGTGAAGGTTCCGCTTACGGCGTGGACGGAAGAACAGCTTTCGTCCCAATACCCCAAGGTCTTTTTCGAGGGTGAGGAGTGGACAAAACCTTCCCCGACCAAGGCTTTGAAGTGCCGCCTTTACCTGCCCATCCGTTGTCCGTTCGAGGATGGTCACGGGATCGGCCGACAGAACATGACGGAGACCATCGTTCTGATCGGGGAGGACAATTCGGTGTTGGTTAACTGCCAACATTCGAGCTGTGGCGCGAAGATTGCCAAGCTGAACGCACAGCTTCGGGCGAATCAATGGTCGGCTTGGTATGCGAAGGAACTGGAAACCGCCCCGCCCATGCTGACCAAGGAACAGCTTGAGGAACAAAAAGCCCGTCGGGAGAGGGTCAGGGTCGCCAAGGCGGAAGCCCTAAAGGTTCTGAACCGGCCGCTGTCCTTGGATGAACTGACCAAAAGTTCCCCGCTTCCCGTAGCCAACATGGAACCGGCCGAGATGATGCTGTGTCACTTGGGTATGTTTCTACCCGAAGACCTGCTTTGGGTGGCTGGTCGCCCCAACTGCGTCCGCCCGTCCTACTTTCGAAGGACAACGGAATGGATGGGGAACCCGCCCTTGTCCTCGGTTTTCGTCAGCGGATCGACCTATTCCAAAAAGGAGGGAAGCCGCTGTCTGAACAATCTCGCCCAAACTCGGTTCACCATTTTCGAACACGACGGCTTGGGAAAGGAAAAGACAGCCGCCCTTCTTCGGTATGCCGAGGGCAGGGGGCTGAAGCTGGCGGCGGTCGTGGATTCAGGGGGCAAGTCTGCCCACGGGTGGGCGGTGACGGACGACGGGATTGAAAGGTGGGTTGAGTTTTTCCGCGCCCTTGGGTTCTGCCCGAAGGCGATGCGCCCGACCCAGCCTGTGAGGTTGGCCGGGGCAACACGGAAAGAGGTGGGGAAGCCCGATTCCCTTCAACGGCTTCTCTACATGAATCGGGGGGTTGTCCCGTGGCTAAATTAAGCGAGCGAGCCATCCTTCGCCTGAACCGGCTTTGGCGGAAAGTCAGGGACAAGACAGGCTTGGATCCCCTTTTTGTCACCGACAGGGAATCGTCCGTTTCCGTCACGGGTCTGAACGAATCCTTCTTTGCCGCGTATGTCTGTGCCGCCAGACCCCACCTTCGGTTCAGCGCGGCCGAGGAAACCTTCTACGAATACGACCCCAAGGACGGGCGGTTCAAACCCATGCCGGTTCACCTGCTTCAGTTCGCCGTTCTGGAGGACATTCGCCGATACCGAGAGGCATACGCACAGGAAAACCAAGTGGAGGCCGACCAGATTGAAAGGTTCAGGAACATCATGTTTGCCCAGAAGGTTGTCGGACAACTTCAGGGGCGTTGCCATTGGCAGGGCAGGTGGAACCTTTGGGAAGGCGGTCTGTTTGTTCATTGTAAGAACGGGGTTCTGGTCGTGGATCGGAAGACCGGCAAGGGGGAGTTCCAAGGGTTTTCCCCGAAGTTCAACTCCAAGGCGCAGATCCCCGTCAGCTACGACCCCAAGGCAACCTGTCCGCTTCTGACGGCGGAACTGGAACGGCGCATCCCCGACACCGACCAAAGGGAGTTGTTTCTGAAGTGCCTTGGGCAGTTCCTTGTCGGGCAGAACTTGGCACACAAGATCGTCCACATTCGGGGCGAGGCCAACACCGGCAAAAGCCAGATCGCGGACTTGGCGGTGAAGATCATCGGGTGCGAAAACTGCGTCGAAATACGGATCACGGAAGCGGCAGGGCGGTTCGAGATGGCTCAATATAGGGATGCTTCGCTTCTGAAGGCTTTCGATGTGCCAGCGAATTTCCTGATGGATAAGAACGCCGACATCCTCAAAAAGCTGACCGGCGGCGACCAGATCGGAGGGGAGCGGAAGTTTGGCAACGCACAGGTCAGCTTCCGAGGGGACAAGAATGTTCTGCTGACTTCCAACTTCACCCTTCAGCTTCGGGAGGGGAAGGACGAAGCCGCCCTAGCCCGCCGGTTGGTGGTTATCGAGTGGCAGTATGCGCCGATAGCAAAACGGATAGCCAACTGGTCGGACTACATTCTGGAACGGGAAGGGTCTGGAATCCTGAACCTGTTTCTCAGGGGTCTGGAACTTGCCTTGGCCGACCTGAATGAAGGCCACCCAGAGGGCTTCCGAAAGACAAAGACCAACGCAGAGGCGGTGGATGTGGTTATGGAGAGGTCGAATAGCGTCATTCGGTTTGTATCAAAGCGGGTCGAAAAGTGCGACGGGGCGAGGATTTTCAGGGATGAACTGGAAGAGGCTTACAACAGATTCTGTTCCGAAAGGCACATCTCCCCGCTACCCCCAAAGGTCTTTTCAAACCGATTCAACTCCATCGTTTCGGAAGAATTTAATGCGTTCAAAACCCGCGTTTCGGTGCAAATCGACGGCAAAACCGACCACAAACATAAGGAAACCGCGTGGTTTAATGTGCGTTTGAAGGGCGAAGAAAGCCCCCAGACCCAAGAATCAGCCTCCGAAACACCACAAACCTGCACGGAAACAGCCGGGAATGAGGCCACTTTTGACCAAAAAGAGGCTGATTTTCTGGTCTCCGAGAAAGTGGAAGTTCTCTTATGACGCATTCTGGGACTGCCTTGGACACATTCGAAAACGACCTTGGGCAAAGATCGGATCACTTTGGGAATGAGAACCTTGTGTCAGGATTTCCCCATTCTCCCCATCATTTCCTTTTATCGGAATATACAAAAGAAAAAGACCCTGAAAGAAGTGTTGGGGACATTTCTATAATAGAAGCAGAGTCAGAAACATCGGGGAGAATCGGGAGAATCGGGCAAACGCTGGTCGAAACCCCTGAAGGATTGGATGAGGCGGCTTGGGAACTGGAAGAAAGCCCAGCCGTGGCGGTCGATTGTGAAACCTACAATGTCCACGACTTCAAGATGGCTTCCCGACCCTACGCGGGCGGAACGGGTCTTCGGCTTCTGTCCGTGGCGGGGAAGGTCGGTGGGGTCACAAAGGTATGGGTCTGCGACCTGCAAAAGACGGGTCACGACCTTGGGGAACTTGGGAAGCTACTGGAACAGAAACAGCTAGTCCTAGCCAACGCCGCCTTCGACCTGACCTTCCTACGCCGGTTCTGTGGGCTTCGGGCAACGCGGGTTTTCGATGTCCTGATTGCCGAGAAGGTTCTTCTGAACGGCAGGTCGGAGAGTCGGGAAAAAGGCTTCTTCGGGTTGGCGGAAACACTCAGGCGGTGGTTCGGTCTGGAATTGGACAAGACCGAGCAGAAGGCGGATTGGGGGTCGGTTTTCCTGACCGAAGAACAAATCAGCTACGCGGCAAACGATGTCCGATACCTTCTGGACTTAGCCCCGAAACAGGTTGAGGAGATCGAAGCGGCCGACCTTGGGCGGGTGGTGAACCTAGAGATGCGGCTGATTCCCGCGCTGGTGAATATGCGGGTGGAGGGTGTGCGGATCGACAGCGACCTTCTTAAGAGGCGGATCACCGAACTGCAACGGGCTACGGATGAGGCGTGGCTTGGGGTGTTGGCCGAGTTCAGAGCCAACGGGTTCCCCCAGACCTTCAAGTGGGGTCAGAAGAAGATTTTATTAAACGCCCTGAGACAACTCGGAGTTCTGGTGGATTCGACCAACAAGGACATCTTGGCCGCCGAAAGAAAGAAGGCCGGTTCGCCGAAGGTTCTCAAGATGATTCACGCTTACGGAAAGTTCGACACGGAACTGAAACAAGCCCGCCAACTGGTGAACTGGACTGACCCAGACGGAAGGCTTCGGACGGATTACAAACAGCTAGGGGCGGACACGGGAAGGCTTTCGAGCGCGGAACCCAACCTTCAGAACATCCAAAAGGAGGGGAGTCTTCGGTCGGTGTTCACTTCCAACGGGCAGGGAAGGGTCTTGGTCGTCGGGGATTATGTCGGAATGGAGATGTGCGCGGCCGCTGTGATCGCCAAGGAGGAACGGCTTCTGGAAGACCTGCGGGCTGGCCGGGACATTCACCTGAGAACCGCGAGCCGTATCTTCGAGAAGGCAGAAGGGGAGGTTACGGCAAGTGAACGGGCTTTGGGGAAGCTGGCGAACTTCAACCTTCTGTTCGGCGGCGGGGCTGGGGTTCTTCTTGAAAAGGTAGCCCACTTCCCAGACCTAAACCCAACCTTCGAGGAATTGGACAGCTTAAGGAACCGATGGCTCAACGCCTTTCCCCGTTTCAAGTCGTGGCATGACAAACACAGATGGATCGGTTGGGACAATCCAACGGAGAAGCGAACCCTTCTGGGAAGGCGAAGGCTGGACATCTTTTCCTTCACCGAGGCTTTGAACCTGCCGGTGCAGGGGTCTTGTGCCGATGTCATCAAACTGGCGATGGTCTGGTTCGCCGAGGCTTCAGCGGGAAAGGACTACCGGCTTCTTCTCACGACCCACGACGAATTGTGTGTGGAGTGTGCGGAAGGCGAAGCCCGTGAAGTCAGGAACCTTCTTGAGAAGACCATGAAGAAAGCCTTTTGGCGGGTCTTTGGGGAAGATGCGCCGGTGTCCGTGGATGTCGGATGGGGGGCGAACTGGAAACAGGCGAAGGGAAAGGATGCTGTGAAATGAAGGCAAGGAACCGCCACTTAAACCGCCGAAAGATCATCCCAGCTTACCCCGTGTCAAAGCGTGGAAAGGCAGGGCAAGGCGACGGCAAACAGGCAGGGAATCAATCTGTCCGACAGCCGACCAACCGATCAAAGTATAACAGGCTGTATAACACAGACCGAAGAAGTAGGGCTTTGCCTAGGGAAAACAGGGCAGAAGCGACGGATATTCACTTCGATGCTTACGAAATCGAGGGGTTGTTGAAGCTGGCGGGTGGGCTTGTGAAGCGGCTGATGGATGACTTGAAGCTGTTAAAAGACCACGACACGGCCGGTAGGCCACCCCCCGTAGCCCGTCCCACCAACTATCATACCCCCTCGAAATTTCTGGAAAACCTACGAGGTGTGAAATGAGCCTACCCGACACACCGGCTTCCCGTCTGGACTACGACAAGTTCCTGTCCGAACTGAAAGCCAACGGCGGGAACATGGCGAAGGCGGCTAGGGCGATTGGAATGAGCCGTGAATCGGCGTATTGGAGAGCCAAGAAAGACCCAGAGTTTAAGGCGAAACTGAAGGCGGTGAGGGACGAACTGAGTCTTCAGCCCGAACCGACCCCAGAACCCGCCGAACTGCCCGTAGTCAGGCCGCCCGCAGAGACCGATCCCGCAAAGCTGGTTCCCGTGTTCGGGGAGGGTGTGGAAAAGCCGACATGGCAGAAGCAGTTCGAAACAAGCCTGAGAACCTACGGGCTAGTCCCCATCGCTTCCATTCACGCGGGTGTCGATTACCACGCGGTCGAAAAGCTGATGTCCGAAAACGCTGAGTTCGCCAGCCGGTGTCGTTATCTGATGGATGAAGCCAATGGGCAGATTCTTTTGTTCGCCCGCCAGCGAGCCATGTCAGGGAAGGCCGATCAGGTGCTTCTCGCTTGGCTGAAAGCCTACAACGACAACTTCCGCGACAAGGCGAGTCTTCAGGTGTCAGGAAGTGTCAAACACACCCACGGGCATATCGTCCTGACCCCGCAAATGCTCGAACAGGTGGAGAAGGCGGAAATCGCCCGACGGGAGTTCATCGAAGAAAACACGAAGGCGATTGAGGTGAAAAGTGAGCCAGCCAAAGAAGCGGTTTGAATTGGCCGAGGTCGGGGATGATCCCGTCCTGTGGGCGATTGCCTGCGGGTTGAAGCCCCAGAAGTGGCAAGCCCGCGCCCTGTGGCTGGCGACGGCGGGACTACTGCCAGAAACAGCCAAGAAGAACGGGATTCAGGAAATCAAAAACGAACTGGCGGTCGTGGCCGCAAACGGGGCGGGGAAAAGCTGGGTTGTCTGCGTCCTGATTGCCTACTGGCTTTGGAGGGTCAGGAAAGGCGCGGTTGTGGTCACTTCGGCAAGCTGGCGACAACTGCGGGCGCAGATCGCCAGCGGGATCAAAACGATGTTCGGGGGAATCTTCCCCCAATGGGAGTTCTTGGACACTAGGGTTGAAAACCCCGTGAACGGGTCGGTCTGCCATTTCCTGTCCGTCGATACGCCGGGACGCTTCGAGGGCATCCACAGCCGACGCGAGATGGGGGACGACGGGATCATGGTCGGCGGTCTGCTTCAGGTGTTCGATGAGGCGAAGACCATACCGAACGCGGTGGAAGCCGCCGCGCAAAGATCGAAGGCTTTGTCGAAGGTCGTGGTCAGTTCACCGGCAGGTCTGCCCAGCGGATTCCACTACGATATGTTCCACAATCCCCAGCGTTCGTCCCTGTGTTACCCGATGAAGGTGACGGCCTACGATGTGGACAACCCAGACATCGACCAGATCGAGAAGATCGAAGCCCTGCACGGGAAGGACTCGGTTCAGTTCCGAAGTCAGATCATGGCCGAATGGACGGCGAGCGAGAGGAAAGGGGTGGTCGTGAACGCGGTTCACTTGGCGAGGATGATGGAAAACCCGCCAGACAACGCGGGGGAGTGGAAGTCGAAGTCGGAATGGCGGGCTTTCGTGGACTTGTCGTGGACGGCTGGAGGAGACCGAACGGCGGTGGCGATACGAAGGGGAAAACACATCCACCTTGCGGCGGTCTGGGAGGGCAGGGACAACACGCGGCAGGTCGTGAAGGATGTTATCGGGGTTTTGACCAAGGCCGGTGTCCCGCATGGCGCGGTTTATATTGATGCGGCGGGCGGGGGTAAGCTGTTTCAGGAAGCCTTCAAGGAAGCGGGCTTGGAGGTGTTGGGCTGGAATAGCTGTGGGAAACCGAGCCGTTCGGACATTTACCGGGATTCAGGGGCAGAGGCTTGGGGCAGGTTCGGGGAGCAGGTGACAGCCAGCTTCAGCGACCCGTCGAAAGGCTGGAAGATCACGGCCGAGCGTCCCGAATGGCTGGAAGACCTGAAGGCGGAACTTTGCGGGCGGACTTGGGCGGATCGGGACAACACCATCGGCGGTGCGTCCACCTTGGCCTTAAGCCCGAAGGCGCAGGACTTCCCGAACCAAAGCCCAGACTTGGCCGACGCTGTGATCGGGGCGGCCGTGGACACCCTCAACTACTACGACCATCCGTGTTTCCGTTCGGATGCGGAGGTTCAGATGGAGGAGTTCGCGCTGAACAGGGAACTGGAAATGAACGGGATGGAGGGGATATGGGCGGGCGCGTAGTTCTTCCCGATTGGTGGGAAAAGATTCTCAGCCGACCCAGACCCCATCGGCTTATTGCGGAGAAGGATTATTCAGGCATGGAAGAACCCTGCGAGGTCTGCCGATGGCTGGCCGAACGGCTGTGGGTCAGGCACAAGGCGGAACAATACGGAAGGCTGGAACCTGTGCCAGTGGAGATGGAAGAACTGAACCCTGCCACCGAGGACAAGGAAACCTTGGAACACGGGGTCAGGCAGATTCACGCCTGTATCCGTCGGCTGTGTCTGGACGGGATTCTTCTGATGTTACCGGCTTCGCAGTTCGGGGAGGTCAGCTTCTATGTAAACGAGGTTTTGGATAGGTAAAAGGCTTGGGGCTTGGGATTCTAGCCAGTAATTAAGGATTAATGTCCGCAAGGCTTAAGCTGAAGGATTTCATCAAGCGGGCGAGGGGTATCCACGGAAACAGATACGGCTACGAGGCAGTCAAATATCGGAACATAGACTCAAAGGTCAAAATCAAGTGCCCAATCCACGGACATTTTTTACAGACCCCTTGGGTTCACACCGGAAAACCAAAAAGCGGTTGTCCTAAGTGCGGGGATATAAGAGCGGGTCAGAAGCGTAAAAGCAAAAACGCCAAAACCTTTGTGCGGGACGCTAGGAGGATTCACGGGAACAAATACGACTATTCAAAGGCAGTATACCAAGGAATAAACACCCCCCTCTGTGTCCTTTGTCCAAAACACGGGGCTTTTTGGCCTAGTCCATCGAACCACATCCGCCTCAAAAGCAGATGTCCGAAATGCTCTAAAATAGAAAGTGCCACCCGTATCGTTGCAAAGTTTAAAAGGATGTTTATTGAAAAAGCCAAAAAAGTTCACGGAGATGTTTATGATTACCAAAAAGCCAACTATGCGGGGGCTTTTAAACATCTTAAAATTCGTTGCAAAAAGCACGGAGAATTTACCCAGACGGCAACCAACCATCTAAACGGCTATGGATGTGAGAAGTGCGGGCGGGAGAAACTTCGGACGCTCTTCTCCTTTTCCAAGGAAGAGTTCATTAGCAGAGCCAAAAAACTCCACGGCAGAAGGTATTTATACCTCGGTGATTATAAAAATAACCAAACACCTTTTAAGATGAGGTGCCCAGTTCACGGATATTTTTACCAAACACCAGCGAGCCATCTGACTGGAGCAGGGTGTAATAAGTGTTCAATGACAGAGGCGGGATTTGAAAAAAGACTTACCCACCGAGAGTTTCTCCATAAGGCAAAAAAAATTCATCCGCACTATACCTTCCCTCAGAGGTATATTACCTCTGTCCGCAAAATCGGTATCCGTTGCCCAAAACACGGAGTCTTTAAGATGCGTCCTAACACCCTTTTGCAAGGTCACGGATGTAAAAAATGCGACGACGAAAAGTCCGCAGACAGGCAACGATTAACCCACGACGAGTTTCTTCAAAGGTGCTGGAAAGTTCATAGAGGCAAATACCGCTACCCTCAAAGATACAAAGGTGGGCAGGTGGGTATTAAAATACTTTGTCCAAAACACGGCTGCTTTCTTCAAAAACCCTCAAATCATCTTATGGGAAATGGGTGCCCTGTTTGTTTCGACTCTTCTGGCGAACGGAAGGTATCAAGGATTCTTGAGCGTATGAGAATCCGATTCGTCCGCCAAAAGAAGTTCCCCGACCTTCAGCACAAACGCCCGCTTCGTTTCGACTTTTGGCTCCCAGCTTACAGGACTTTGATTGAATACGACGGAGTTCAGCATTTCCAAGCCAGCACCTTTTTTGGGGGCAAGAAGGCTTACGAGGCGACGAAGAATAGAGATCGGCTGAAATCACTTTGGGCTAAAAGGATGAAACTTCCCTTAATTCGCATTCCCTACACCCATCCGATGCCTGAAGAGGCCTTGAGGAAGAGGCTTAAAATCTGATGAAGTCCATCCTTCTTTCACTTCTTTGTTTTTTTCGCTTTTCCGCTTTTAGCGAAAGACAGCACCCCCGCCCTTGCCATCGCCAACCTCACCGACCCCGCCAAGCTGGCGACCCTTAAGGGAGAAAGAGCCGCCAACCCAAGGCTTCAGAAATGCGTGTATTGGCTGGCTTTGGCAGAGGAATATCTCTTAAGGGCTAAATAAACAAAAACCTTTCAAAAACAAAAAAAAACCTTATGGTAAATACATGAAAACGAAACTAAGTTTGGTTCTTCTTCTAGCATATTCTGGGGTGACTTTTTCTCAAACCCTACTCTTTAAATACACAACGGGCTTCCCCGCAGACAAACAATACAGCTCCTTTCAGTTTTTGGATAATCGAGGTTTACTTCCAGATCCTTTTTACTCCTATCCTCTGACCTTAAAGGCTTTGGGAAATAGCTATTTGGCGATATTTCTACAAGCTCAGTATATAGAAACCGATGCAATTAATGGGGGTTCTAATCTTTTATCTAATAGCACCCTTTATATTTTCGATCTTAAAGGAAACTTGATTCAAAAAATCGACGGATCCCGTGGAGGCGATCTTTACGATTATCCAAGCAATGGTGCAGTCCTGGGAGTAGATCAAGGGGCAGAAATTATTGCTTCACCAAACAACAATTTTATTTTTCGAGGCTACGCCGCGAACGGATTACAAATTCAAAATAGGCTCTATGTATTTAACAAATCACTAAAACGATGGAACCTAAATGCTTGGACTCCTCCGAGCGGCGTCGAAATATCAGGAAATGTTTCGTATCCCTCTGGGTGGGGTGTTCAGCACAATGCATCTAGTGCATACTGGGTGGTTCCTTCCGTAGAAAGTAATAATATTGTGTTCTCCGTGTATAGATTTTAAGAAGGCATCGTTTTCCCTCCTCAAGCGACCTAAATTACACCCAACCCGCTCGGCTTCTTGTTATACATTTGTGATACAATTCTGATACGCCGTGAGACGCCCCACAGAGAAGGGGTAAAAATTATGAGACGCCGTGATACTCTGTAAGTGCCTTATCGGCAGGATTTTGAGTCCGTCGCGTCTGCCAGTTCCGCCACACCGGCTAATTGACTATCAAATATTTACATAGTATTGTGTTATACGGATTTGACAGAAAGGATAGTTTGTTATACATATTTGTCAGCGATGACGATTCCGACCCAAAAGCCGGTTGAGAAGAACAAGTTTGTTCCAGTCGTAAATTCACGGGGTCAAAAGGTAACAGGATTATATCGCCGAAACAATCGCCTCTATTTCCAAACCCGTGTCGGTTATTCGGACAGCCCCGTAAAGATACCCCTAGAGGCAGAGAATCTCAGGGAGGCCGACAAGGAGATCACCAGCACAAAGAACAAGCTGAACGAGGGGTGGCAGTATCGGAACGCGGGCTGGGTTGAAGCCAAGGATGCGGAGGAGGCTAGGCCAGCGGAGAACAGGAAAGGGGACGAAGGAGCTTTGGGGAGAATCACCGACTATTCTTTCAAAAGCGTCTTTTCGAAGTGGCAAGAAATCAAACAATCCCGCGTTCGGGAGTCTTCCCGCAAATGTTCGGAAGACGACCTGCAAGCGTGGGAATCTGCCTTTCTGGAAG
>Ga0214923_10006231_pt1 | contig 13502 bp, 12 predicted proteins | sample LL1510_MetaG_FD_177993 | JGI IMG/M metagenome (GOLD analysis project Ga0214923, IMG submission 177993) | Freshwater microbial communities from Lake Lanier, Atlanta, Georgia, United States - LL-1510 | ecosystem: Environmental > Aquatic > Freshwater > Lake | place: USA: Georgia | collected...
CTGTTCGCGAGCTCCGGCAGCGTCTATGGCGTGAAAAACGAACCAAACGTCACCGAAGATCTCACCCTGGTGCCGATCTCGGTCTACAACAAGACCAAAATGGTGGCCGAGCGCGTGTTTCTCTCCTATGGCGATCGGATGCAGGTGCACTGCATCCGACCAGCCACCGTTTGCGGGCTATCACCCCGCATGCGTCTTGATGTAAGTGTCAATATGCTAACCTATCAGGCTCTGAAGAACGGACGCATCACGGTCTTCGGGGGTGATCAGACCCGCCCTAACATTCACATTCAAGATATCGCGAATGTGTATCGGCACTTTCTGGCCCATCCAGAGATCGCAAGTGGGTGCTACAACGCGGGCTTCGAGAACATCTCCATCCTCACCATTGCTGAGATGGTAAAGAACAAATTGGGTGCAGAAATCGTGGTCAGTGCCTCCAACGACCCCCGCTCCTATCGACAGGATTCCAGCAAGCTGCTGGCCACAGGCTTCCAGCCCCGCCACACGGTGGCCGATGCGATTGAGGAGATTGCCGAGGCCTATGACAAGGGTGAGCTTCCCAATGGGGAGACCTGCTACACGGTGAAATGGATGAGGCACCTGGATTTGGCTGCTTCAGCTCCCAGCACATGATCGCCAGCCCACCCACCAAGCTCAGCACCGAGCAGCTTGCAGCCACGGCCCTGACGTTGCGTCAGCGGGTGGTCACCACCTCGGCCAGCGCCAAAATCCCCCATCTGGGCTCCTGCCTTTCCTGCGTGGAGCTGCTGGTGCAGCTGTATTGGCAAGAGCTGCGCATCGACCCCCTCAACCCTGAGGATCCCGACCGCGATCGCTTTCTGCTCAGCAAGGGGCACGGCGCGCCGATCCTGTTCCAGGTACTGGCCGAGAGGGGCTTTTACCCCTTGGAACGGCTGGAGGATTTCGGCAAGCCCGGCAGCGTGTTCCACGAACACCCCCCCAAGCCGGGTTACATCGCGGGAATTGAGGCGGCCACTGGTTCGCTGGGCCACGGGTTACCGATGGCACTCGGCATGGCCCTGGCGGCGCGCATCCAAAAGCGACCCACCCGCTGCTACGCCCTGCTGAGCGATGGCGAGTGCAACGAGGGCAGCATCTGGGAGGCGGCCATGTTGGCCGCAGCGCAGAAGGTCGACACACTCACAGCGATTATTGATTTCAACAAGTGGCAGGCCACGGGCCGCAGCCAGGAGGTCATGGCCCTGGATCCGCTGGCGGCCAAGTGGGAAGCGTTCGGTTGGCACGCCCAGGAGATCAATGGCCACGATTTCAAGGCCATTGACCAGGCTCTTGAAAGCGCGCGTGCCGAAACAACACGTCCCAGCGTGATCGTCGCTCACACCGTCAAAGGCAAGGGGATTTCATTCATGGAAGACGACAACAACTGGCATTACCGCACGCCAAATGCTCAAGAGTTGGAGGCTGCCCTCGCTGAACTGGAGCTTGTCTGATGCGCGACGCTTTCGCCAAGGAAATGACGGCCCTCGCTGCCCAACGCCCGGAACTCACCCTGCTCTCCGGCGACATCGGCAACCGCATGTTCGACCGCTTCAAAGAGATAGCTCCGGAGCGCTTCTTCAACAGCGGCATCGCCGAGGCCAACATGATGAGCATGGCCGCCGGCATGGCCCTCAGTGGCCTACGGCCAGTGATCTACACGATTACCCCGTTTACCACGACGCGCTGCCTAGAACAGATCCGAGTGGGTGTCGCTTACCACCAGGCACCAGTGGTGATTGTGGGCACGGGGTCAGGTCTTTCCTATGCGGAGCTGGGCCCCACGCACCATTCCCTCGAGGATTTGGCGATCCTGCGCACGCTACCAGGGGTAAATGTGCTGGCCCCGGCTGACAGTGCCGAGCTTGTAGCCCAACTACGCGAAGCTCTAAATTCGCCGTATCCCACTTATATGCGTATCGGCAAGAAAGGAGAGCCGGCTCTGCATGATCCTGCTTCCGATCTCGGCATCGGCAAGGCCAACCTGCTGCGCGATGGCACGGATCTTCTCCTTTTGGGGGTGGGACCGATCCTCGGCGAAGCCCTCCAGGCTGCCGAAGCCCTAGCCCCCACGGGCATCTCCGTGGCTGTGGCCAGCTTGGGGGGCGTCAAGCCACTGGATGAGCCCTTCCTGGCTGCGATGGCGGAGCGCTTCCCCCACTGGCTGAGCCTTGAAGAGCATGGCATCACCGGAGGCTTGGGCAGTGCATTGCTGGAATGGCTGGCTGATCGCAATGGACTAGCCATCCGCCTGCTACGGCTCGGGGTACCGGATGCGTTTCTGCATGAACTGGGCAACCAGGCCTACACCCGCCACCAGCTCGGGCTGGATGCCGGAGGTCTTGCCCAGACGATCCGCCTCGTGATCGAGGAGCACCCTCAATGATGACAACGGCCAAGATCAAGCTGGGGCTAGATTTCGACAACACGATCGTCTGCTATGACGCCGCTATCGCGGTCTTAGCCGACGAATTGTTCGACCTGCCGCCTGAGGTGCCCCGCACCAAGCGTGGTCTGCGTGATCACCTGCGCGGGGCCGACCGAGAACCCGAGTGGACCGCCTTTCAAGGAGAGCTGTACGGCCCCGGCATGCGCTACGCCCAGCCCTTTGAGGGAGCTATTGAAACGATGCTGCAACTCGTGGACGCCGGGCACGAACTGGTGATCGTGAGCCACCGCAGCCGCCGACCCTATGCCGGCGAGCCCCATGATCTGCACGCCGCGGCGCTGCACTGGGTAGCCGAACGGCTGCAGAGCGCCGGACTGTTTGCCGACAACAACGGCAGCGTCAATTTTCTCGAAACTCGTCAGGAGAAGGTGGCACGAATCGCAGAGCTCGGCTGCCAGGCCTTTCTCGATGACTTGCCGGAGGTGCTTGGAGCATCTGGTTTCCCTGCCAGCGCTGCGGCGATTCTCTTTGATCCGACCGGGAGTACCCCTGCACCAGAAAGCGAGCGCCGCATCTCGGCCTGGCATGAGCTGAGTGCGGTCTTGGCTGCGTTGCCGTGATTTGGGTGGAAGCACATACCCCTACCCCGGGCTTTGCCGTTCATTGGGCCAGCCAGCTGGGGGCCAGCCCCCTCAGCCTTGAGCGCATGCGAGGTGGCATCAACAACCGGGTGTTCCGCTGCGGGTATGGTCGCCAGCACTGGGTGATCAAGGGCTATGCGCCCGCCCAGCCCGGCCAGCGCGATCGCATGCAGGCCGAGGTGGAGTTTCTACGGTTTGCGGCACGGGCCGCACCGGGCTTCATACCAACCTTGATTCAGGTCGATCCAAAACGACGTTGTGTGGTGCTTGAACACCTAGAAGGGGTGGCATTCCCTGAGGGTATCCACCCGTCCGAAGCGGCGGTGGGCGAAGCGGTGGAGTTTTTTCGTCAACTGAACGCTGAGCCACGGTTGGCTCAGGGATCCATCCAGCTGGACGCCGCCGAAGGCTTCCTCAGCCTGCGTGAGCACCTCAGCAATGTGCGTGAGAGGCTCAAGCGCATGACCTGCTTTCATCTCGATCCAGACTTTCGACCGCAGGCTGAAACCCTGTTACGGCGGCTTCATAGCCAGGTGGACCACACTGAAGAGCGTACTAACAGGCTGATTGATAAAGGCATGGTGGCGGATGCAATCGATCCTGATGAGCGTTGCGTTTCCCCCAGCGATTTCGGCTTCCACAACGCCATTCAAACGACTTCAGGAATTCGATTTATTGATTTCGAATTTGCCGGCTGGGATGATCCAGCAAAGGCAATTCTAGATTTCAACTTCCAACCGCGGGTTCCGATTGCCAAGACAGAATTTCCTCTGCTGGCATCATTGCCGCCAGAGAAACGCCTCGCAGTCCTAAGCCGTTGCGAATCGATGGCTCCTGTTCTACGCCTCAAATGGCTTTGCATCCTCTTGGCCGTGTTGGATCCCAAGCGAATGGAACAAATACTTATCTTAACGCCAGAGAAAGAGTCTGCAAATCTAGTTAAGACCCGCCTTGAAAAGGCTGGCCACTATCTGGCTCAATGATAATGAAAACAACCAGTAGAAAACCTAGCCATTCGCTCTGCCACCTTTGTGGTGGGCGATTGGAGTTGTTACTGGATTACCCAATGGCTGGCCAAGTGACTTCTGATTGCAGACCCTGGCAGGGTAGATCTCTCTTGGCGGCCTGCCAGTCTTGCGGGGTATTACAAAAGTCTGTGACATCAGAATGGGAAGAGGAAGTAAAGGAGATTTATGCCACCTACGCGATCTATGCACAAGCAGAGGGCGGCGAACAACGCAGCTTTGATGCCGAATCAGGTGCCAATCGCTCACGTTCGCAAACAATCCTGAAGTGGTTGTTTAGCAAGGCTGACTTGCCGGAGAAAGGAACATTGCTGGACATCGGCTGCGGCAATGGATCTTTTCTGCAGGCCTTCCGGGAGGCTTATCCAAACTGGCAGATGATCGGAGCCGAGCTGGACGACCGTAATCGCTCCGCAGTCGAATCCATCCCTGGCGTAATCAAATTGCATACCGGCCCTTTAGATCAGATGCCAGAACGCTTTGATCTGATCGCAATGATTCACGCCCTCGAGCATATTCCAAGACCAACACATTTTCTGGCTGGGGTTGGCAAGCTCCTTAAAGCGTCCGGGTCTCTTCTTGTTCAGGTTCCTGATCTTGCGACTTCTCCTTTTGATATCTTGATTGCAGATCACTGCACACATTTTAGCAAAGAATCATTGCACTGGACCGTCAAATTAGCCGGTTTTCAGCCAACACACCTCGTAAACAACTGTGTAGCCAAGGAGCTCACGCTACTAGCGAATAATTTCAAGCCCGCTTCTATTGATATGAATCAATTCATACCAGATCAACCTTTTGATGATTGTCGACATGCCATAAATCATCTCCATTGGCTTCATCTATTAGTACTGCAGGCGATAGCAATTGAGGGGCAGGTCGGAATCTTCGGAACGAGCATCTCAGCCACATGGCTGGCGGCGGCTCTTCAGGGAAGGGTCGCTTTTTTCGTGGATGAGGATTCCAACAGAATTGGGCAGAGTCATCTAGGCATTCCAATCATCTCGATTGAGAAAACCCCAGCTAAGATCCCCGTCCTAATGCCAATTCGCAGAGATATTGCCCTGGCAATAAAAGGTCGCCTTGGCTCTATTCACCGTAATATGATTGCTCCTCCAGAAAACTGCGCCCAACTCTAACCATGGCGAACAACAAGCAGACCAAGGAAGAACAGTACGGATTGGTATTTGATGTTGCCGAGAAGCATGGCATCAGCCAACTCGGGCTGATGATCAATGAGTCTTGGAATCAAGACCCAAAGCGAACTCTATTCACCCTTGCACGTTACAAGTTTGTCGCCAAGATGCTCTCTGGTTATGAGAAAGTGCTGGAGGTAGGGTGTGCAGATGCCTTTGGTAGCCGCCTCGTTCAACAGACCGTTGGGTCATTAAGCGCCATCGACTTTGACCCCATATTCATTGAGGATGCTCGCAAAAGACTGAACCCCCACTGGCCGCTTGATCTGGAGGTTCATGACATGCTTTCTGGCCCACCACGAGGTCAATACGATGCCATTTTCAGCCTGGATGTGCTTGAGCACATCCAGGCTGATCAAGAAGGTATTTTTTTACGAAATATGCTTGCTTCGCTTAAGAACGACGGAGTTGCGATCGTGGGGATGCCTTCTCTTGAATCACAGGTTCACGCCTCGCCGCAAAGCAAGGCCGGTCACGTGAATTGCAAGACCGGAACCGCACTAAAAGCCCTGTTTCAAAAGTATTTTAACAACGTATTCTTGTTCTCTATGAATGATGAAGTTGTCCATACTGGCTACACGAAGATGGCTCACTATATCCTGGTTCTTTGCTGCAGCAAGAACGCCCTCCAGTGACCTTGGATTTACGTTACTGCTCTCAGGAAATCGCTTCGGCACAGCGTGTCTTGATTGTTGGCGGAGACAGTACTATTGGTTCAGCCCTTAACAAGCGCTTGCTTGGTGAGGGCTATCAGGTCACATACAGCACACGGCGCACTGGCATTCAGGGTGAACATTTTATTTATCTAGACTTGCGTGACCGATCAACTTTTCTATCCGTTATAGGTCATCACTTTGACACAGCTGTCCTTTGCGGGTCAGTTACTTCCATCGAAAAATGCGAAGAAAATCCTGAGATAACGAGGCAGGTTAACGTTGATGGAACCTTGGCCTTGGCAAGTCTTCTGCGTGATTCTGGATGTCACTTAGTATTCATATCTACGAACATGGTTTTTGATGGTTCTAAAACGCATGTACAGGCATCAGATGCTGCTTGCCCTGTTACAGAATATGGACGACAGAAGGTAGCGGTGGAGGAGGCATTGCTTACTCCTTTCTACCAGGCATCTATAATAAGATTTGGAAAGATTGTACCCGCTGGTTTTCCTCTATTTAGTGAATGGCTTCAACGATTGCGAGCGGGTTACCACATATACCCATACCATGATCGCAACATGGCTCCCATTTCCCTAGCATTTGCGACAGACATCCTCGTATGGCTCATAACACAAAAGAGAAATGGTATTTTTCAAGTTACTGCGGATTCTGAAATTACTTACGCAGATGCAGCTTACAGAATTGCATGCTTTATACATGCAGACACCTCCTTAATCGAACCTAGCAAATCCACTTCAGGCCTTTGCATAAGTGGAAAAAAACTTCCAATCCCAGCCCATACCAGCTTGCAATTCTCTACTGAATTCGAGCCATATTTCAATGCTCCACCACCCGATGAAGCCCTACGTTACTTTGTAGGATGATAGGTCACATACGACCAATCTGCAATCGGTTTACCCACAAAGGAACATCTGGTAATGTACATTATCATAGATTTACTTACTTCAACCCATACTCTGCTTCCTTAAACAAAGACTTAAATAAATCAAGACCGTGGTCAGCTTAGGTAGAATTTTTGAAGACTCAGTCAAATCCCATGAATTTTCTACGAGATGAACTGAAGCATTTTATAGACCTGGGCGTGGTTTCCGTCGGAAGGCACTCTTATGGCAAGGCCAGAATATCATATTTTCAAGATGCAACAACGCTCACTATAGGCAGCTTTACCTCAATCGCAAGTGCTCATTTTATATTAGGTGGGGGGCACAATACTGAGTTTGTCTCCACATATCCGTTCTTTTGCAATCCGAAATTTTCTTCTGTAAGGCACCCTGGCAGTCCTGACTATCCCGTTAGCAAAGGGAATATAAACGTAGGGAATGACGTCTGGATCGCCGCAGATGTTACAATCTTGTCAGGAGTTAATATCGCAGACGGTTCTGTCATTGGTGCTGGTTCCGTGGTAACAAAGTCAACGAGGCCATACTCAATTAATGCGGGAGTGCCCTGTCGAGAAGTATCAACTAGATTCACATCTGAGATCATTACAAAGTTGTGCACACTTAGATGGTGGGAACTAGATGATGCCGAGATCTCAAGAATATCAGGCCTTCTCTGCAGCAGAGATCTTGATGGCGCTATAGATCAGATTGCTATTTCGAGAAAGGAATTTATGCTTATTCTTTAGAATAGTCGAGCCCTCTGCTGCCATGTGCTCACAAAAGAATATTGATGTACTCAGTAGAGATACACCTTGAATAGAAGTAGTCCATAAATTTGCGCAGAACTTTTGTATATTTTAACCAAAAGTATTCTCCCAAAGCTTCTTCTCCAACTGCAACCGCCTCATAAAGACTGTTTGCCTCAATTTGAAGATCTACCGGGTAACTATGCATAGTTGAACGTGGCTTGCTGATAATATTCGGGAAGTACGGTACACAGTGATTTGCCAGAATCTCATAGTGCCTCATACAGTCCCATCCACCTTTTTTGGTTGTCACTGCAAACAGCGAAGATGCATATTGCCTATAATATTGAGATTCAGACTGGAAAGTGTATGATGCTCGAAAACGAGGATCACAAGACGCCAAGATAGCTGTTTTATCAGGTATATAATCTCGTCCTTTTGTTAGAAATGGAAGAGATGTTGGTGGAAAACAGAAGGATATAGGCAGAATACCAGTAGATAGATCCGTTAACTCACGCTTGTAGTAGAGAACTCTCTCTGCTGAACATTTGTGAAGACGCTGATGATCTTCACCATCAAGAACAATGATTTTGACATTTTCTAATTGCTCAGAATATGGTAGCAGTTTATAGAGTTCTTCAGAACGCCGCCAAATACTTGTGAAGACTATGACAAGATCATTATTCTTCTCCGATTGTAGAAAGGACAATAGTTGAGACTTCGAGAGGGTAACAAGATTGCTGCTGTTACGCATCCGACTAGGAACAGAGCAAAAAGCCGTGAATCCTTTCCCATAAAGAGCATGACGCCTTGGATAATCCTCAAAAATGTAGGGTGGGATATAATCCGTGTATATCTGCAGCTTGCTCAAGCAAAGGATCGAGGAAATAAATAGGTCTGCAAGGTAGTCTTCACCCTTTGCCGAGTTTATCAGAACTATTTTCATAATGAGCCTAATGTACTAAAGAAAACGAATGGTACGCTAATCTGGTCTGAGAATGGGTGGTGGCTTATTTGTAATGGTGGCAAAAGGATATATTGCAAAACGCTTTCATGATATCTATTATAGACAATTCCGCCAAAATATGAATTATTCTCAACGCTCTTAATCCTGGTTGATCCCAAAACAAAGTAGCTTCTTTCTCGGGCCAAGAAGCAATTAAACAAAATTGATCCATTCTCGCAAACCAAAAGCCGGGCCCTTTTGATCATTCTTAAAGTAGTCATTGCAGGCGTATTTAAGGGATTTAGGATTATCCATGAACTTTCTGACAAGTGTTCAGTTAGTTGATTTATATTGACTATCCGTGAAGAGCGGCCCGATGTGAGAAACACATTATTACTTCCGGATTCCCTAATATCATCAACCATACTTAGCCTGACGTGTGTATTAGCTATTGATAGTGGGATCGATTTGTCAATTGCTGGATATATACATGTGCAATCTAATAGTCTATAAATCCTAGTGCTACGCTTAGCTCTCGTGTTACTAATAACATCATGGCGGAGGCGTGGTAGTGACAAAAGCTCGCTAAGCTGACTCAAACCAGAAAAATCTGAACTTATGTGAATGGGGTATCCGAGAGATCCATTGGATTCTCGTCGATAATGGCGAATAAAATTATGCACATGATCTCCCAGTAGATGGCCAAAGTGCCAAACTCCCAGAAGCACTGTTCTTCTAGTAAGTAATTCGGGCTTGATGTTCAGCTTATCGAGCGTTTTAAGTGCTTCTTCAACAAGTCTCACTTGTTCTTGTGCCCAATAGTTATTTTCAAGAAAAAGCGTCATTGAGGCCATGTCTACAAGAAAAACCTGTGTTTCTGCCATTGATATATCAATTTCGATTACGCATAGGTCCTCAGAAATTTGTCCGGAGGGTGCTGAGAATCTGTCAACGTCAAAATTAGATAGCTTTGACCAATGGCTAGTACTAATCTTCATTGTCGAGGAGATAACAAGAGGCCGAAGCCGTAAGAGCAAAGGCTTAAAAGTTCAAAGCGAGAGTCGACACGAACAGTATATTTTTGTCTATTAAAACTATAAGGATATGATATCTTGGAAGAGAGGAGTGCCGCAACCTCTGGGTCCGGTAGAAATACAGGACCTAACTTTGCTGTGTAGCCCATATTCGAAAAAAAATCTATTGCCGAATACGGACTATAGAATGTCTTGTGTGTCTTGTCAAAAATACCATATTCCTCGTATGAAAAGTCGTTTGCGGCTAACATAGCGTAAGTTTGATGGCAACTGATATTAGGCAGAACACAAATTATGGAGGCATTAGAGAATGATTTTTTGATGGTAGACAATAGCTTAGTTGGCTCATAGACATGCTCTAGTACGTCAATTAGAACAATATAGTCAGGTGCTGGACCCGTTCTTGTCAGGTCTGAGGTTTGTAGATCATTAAAATCTGACCATCCTACCGCCGACAGCCTAGTTGAAGCAATGCCTAGAGCTTCCGTATTAAAATCTAACCCTGTCCAATATATATTTTTGTGGTTGCGTAGCACGTGAAAGCCAAGAGATCCTGTCGAACAGCCCAGCTCGAGGAAGACAGTATCTTTTTTTCTGAGAGGCTCTTTACATTCTTCCAATGCAGGTAGAATGTGCTTCGATATAATCAGGAGAGCGGCAGGATTTATGTTATCAGGATAGTTCGTTTTCATTGTGCTTAGAAGTACTTTGCCGATACTGAGCGTTGACGATGAGGCTTGGTGAAGTAGGGGAGGTGCCATTTATTGTGCAGGTCCACCCCTGCCATCAGTAACTTAGCGCAGAAACTACACAGTTCAGATTCATTTTAGACCGTAACGGTACTGAAGTGCATTTGAAGTGGACCCCGATAACCGAAACAGTCCTTATGAAAGTTTGCCAACCGGCCACACTTGGCTAGGAGGAGCCCATGAAGAGCAATCTCCACAGTCCCGAGCAGATCATCCGCAAGCTGCGCACTGCTGAGCAGCTACACAACCAGGGCCAGAGCGTTGCCGATGACTGCCGCGCCTTTAGGTGTCGGCCCCGTTGACGTGGCCCCTAGGAAACGGTCCACGCTGAATGAGAGTCTTCATCTTGCCAGACTGGGCCGGGGCCTCCACCTTGAAACGAACCCGCCACACCTGAGAGGAGATCATCCGCAATTTCAAAACGGCTGATCAACTGATTGCTCAAGATAAGTGTCCAGCGACAATCTTATTGAGCGAGGGGCGCGCCAAACATGTTGACCGCTCAGCAGGGAGTGCACAGAATCAAGCTGCAGTGCGCAGGGCACCGGGAATGGTTGCAGCGCCGCATAAATCTCACAAGGTTCACCCTGGGAGAACCCCCTTGTGGAGTCGTTCAACAGCCAGTTCAAGGATGAATTCCTGAAAACTGGTCACCTCAGCACCGGAAGCCAAGCGGTTGGTTGAACAGTACCGAGTGGTGAACAACACTTAAAGACGACATTAGATTCTGTAGGGGGGTATGCGCGTGGAGGGTTCTCAACAAGCCGTTGCATCATGACCACTTCTACTCACGCCCTTATGCAATGGACCGATAAAGCTTGCACACGACAACTAATCTCCTGAAAGCAACTGTCGCATCATGCCCACTCTTAACACCCCATACCTTACGATATAGAATCAGTGGCATGGCAGGCCAAATTTCCGCAATACTTAAGCAGATGCCACAAAGTCAATTGGATATCGTCGTTTTTGGAGACAGCCACAGTTTGAAATTTTCACGCCAATATAGCCTGGGAAGAGCATATCAGATTCAAAGGATATATGATCCATCTGGTTTCAATTCAAATGCAGCCGGTAAATTCGTAAATGCGTTGCAGAACAGCTCAGCAACCAATGGCGCAGACTTCTACATAAAGGCGCTTCGGTCGTTTGGCATCTTTGGATTCAACTCGACTCTTGGCAGAGGCAGATGTCACACGCCAATAGACAAAGGGATTGCCTATGCAGAATCAAGACCAATAATATCGCCTATATTGATACTTTGCGCAACCGATATTGACTTTCGCGGCAGTTTATTAAAGGCTATTCTCGAAGAACGCTTCTCAAGCAAGAAATCGCTGACTGATATTGTGCTTTCGATGTATGGACCACTATTTAGTCTAGTTGACCTATTAAAGAAACGTGGTTGCAACATCATACTTGAGGGCTTGATCCCCCCAACATCATCCGATGAACTCTTTGCACTACTAAACGGATACCATGGAAGCGAAGGCCTAAGAGGAGTTGTATACAAAAAAGTTGATATTATAATGGAATCCGTCATGAATTCCATTTGCTGTCCATATATAACCTACAGGAACTGTTTGGCAACGGATCAAGGACTACTGAAAGAGGAGTATCATCTAGACGGGATTCACGTGTCCCCCAAGGCACTGCCAATAATTATAGATGTTGTCATGAATACTCATTCCCAATCGGAACAAAACAATAGTTGCTGGCAACATTTAGGTGAAAAGAGGGGAAGACAACGATTAAATGTGTCTAGATCTACAGAAGTGCAAAGATTACATAGCAGTCTTGCAAATGATGGAATCACGATCTTCCAAATGACCGATCAGGAAAGATCTTCTCTTGCGCAGCTTAAAGAGGGTCTGGATTTTTCGGATAACGTTGGCAATAAACATACCAGATACGACTGGACCGGTAATTCTAGGGTTCCTTATTCTGCTGCAGTAAAGACTGCTTATTTTAGTCAGGCTAATTTACTTGCGGCTAGAGATCTTTTCCTCCAAGGGCGTCTAAGAAATGTCCTATCTGGCTGCCTTGGATTCGAATACTCTATCTACAACATCCGCGCATTTCTGTCTTCTGTTCACAGTGACGCTGGGAAAGGGCCTCAGGGCTTCCACCACGACGGAACCCCCCCGCACTTATATCGAGCTGTTATATACCTAGGTGACGTCGCAGACGGTGATGGCGCTTTTGAGTACATAGACCATTCTCTGCAAGATGTATCCAAGGGGAATCAACTCAATCCAGAACGAATAGATGATGCTCATAAAGTGTTTGGAGGCCAAGGAACCGTTATCCTCTTTGACGCCAATAGGTTATTGCACCGCGGAAGCCCACCAATAAGACATCATCGCTACGTTTTAGACTTGTCTATTGGCCCGACCCCTGCTGATAGCGAGAACTTTATTATTGCCGCAGGAATGAACAATTGGCCTTGCGATCCATACTGTTTTAGTATTGAGGGGCTTAATATTGCATATACCAATGATGACGTTATAAGCAAGAAGCGCCTCGTTTTTAACAGATACCCTGTGCTCAAATCGTACTATGCTTGACAAAAGCCCCACGGCTTTGCCAAACCAATAAAGTACTGCAATGACCGAGAAGAAAAATTCCATCTTTATACCTTCTCCATTTCCATGGTCTCCTGGGCATACTGTAACCGAGCTCGAATACTTAATACAGCATCAAGTTCTTGATACATGCAAAGCGCATATTTATGTCCCCATTTTACCTGGCCCTGTTACAACTCCATTCCTTAAGGTATATTCAGAACATCTTCAGAAGTTCAATATCACGGCGATCCAGGACCATGCTCAAATCTGCGGCATTCTGCGAGATACGGCAAGAGATGACTTCTATTCTTGTTCTCTTTCACATGCTGTGCATTTACCAGACGGCTATTATTCAGATCGTCAATATAGGCCTTCTAGTGTACATAGTCTATACTCTCAATTGTCTGGCGGGAGACTGAGGCTGTATGACTCATCAACTGCTTCTGTGCTTACGCAGTTGAACACGTTTTCAATCAACTATTACTCACTCCCGGAACAAAGAGCACTTATCCCACGGACGAGTATTGGATGCATAGATCAACAAATACCCGAAGTCGTGTCAGGATCGCGCCGCCTAGCCCTAATAAACATTAGAGAGCATCAGGCAAATGGTAGCGCGGGAATGAATAT
>Ga0214923_10006232_pt1 | contig 13497 bp, 11 predicted proteins | sample LL1510_MetaG_FD_177993 | JGI IMG/M metagenome (GOLD analysis project Ga0214923, IMG submission 177993) | Freshwater microbial communities from Lake Lanier, Atlanta, Georgia, United States - LL-1510 | ecosystem: Environmental > Aquatic > Freshwater > Lake | place: USA: Georgia | collected...
TCCAGATTGTATCCGCGCATGTAATAGTAGTGAACAGCTGCAATAAAAGTAATGATACCGGATACCAAAACTGATGTCCGCCATTCTTTACTGGTGTTGTTCACTTCCATAAAGAAGAAGGCAGCAGCAGCCATCATGGCCATTGTGCCTACGAAAAATGTGAAAGCAACATAGTTGTTGTTTTCAATCGCTTTGAAAGTAGCGTCTAATAGGAGATTCATATATGTGGGGTTTGGTTAAAGCAATCGTATTAAAAAAAACTCACGCACGTTTTCGTTAGCACCTGATAATAAACAGCCAAGATAATGAAAAGTTTATAAAATGCTAAAAAATTAAAGTTTTTTCTGCCTTTAATAAAAATTAAACAAAACTGGGTTTTTTGTGCCCTCATCTGCTCATTGGCAAGTAAGAGAATGAATTATTAAAATACATTTTTTCATAATTTACTTTTAATCATTTTATTATATATGTATTAAAATATACTATTTATTTAAGAAACCAGCTAACGGGAACGATTGAGCCGGGAAAAATTCCTTGTGAGTTAACAAAAAAATGTAAATTAACTGTTTACACATACAAGTTTATCATACTTCTTATTGAGAAATTTGCAAGGCTATTGTCGTAAAACAGATTTTTGATTCTATAATGCTAACTAGGTGTTGGCTGTAATGTGCTAATCCTTAACATTTTATTGATAACATCCGGTATAGTAGTGGTGTCAAATAGATAACTGAGGAAAATTAATTCCCAGCACAACCATTCAGATGTCGTCTATTTTAGGATATATTAATCTCTTACTGGTGCTGATACAGCCCGCCCCTGCCAGTCAGGAGCCTGTATTGGAAAAGCAAGCGGCTATCTCTTCCTTAGTTGAATGGGTTTTTACCGCACCGGAACCGGCTAGCCTGATGCAACTGGCAGCAACCCCTCAAGGTTTGGAAGCAGTAACGAATAATAACAAAGCCCTGCCCGTTTCCGGAGAAGTGGAGCTGATTCGATATCCCTCCAACTTATCAGGAACGGGGGTTGCCTTGCGAAACAAAGCACGGCATTCCATTAAACTCTTCATTCTTTATTGCCAGTTAAAATCAGATCTGTTGGAAATTCTTTCTCGAAACTGATTTTTTAACTTATCAAATACTAATAATATGCAATACCAATTCAAATCAATCGCCCAATATATAGCTTCTGTTTTTGTAATAGCCCTCACACTTACTTCTTGTCAAAAAGAGTTTGGTTCAAAGCAGAACCTGCCAACAGATAATACTTCCTTAACTACTACTGCTACCTCGCCAACTATAGCTGTTGCTGCCAGCAGTTCATCGGGAACGGCAACCACTGGAGGATCTAGTTCTGATTCTGTGTATGTAATGCATACCTGTGAGAAAGGCCATCGTAGAGATTCCATCGCCTTTACAGCTTTACCTGCAACTGTTCAAGCCTATTTAGGCGCAAACTATACAGGATATAGCTTTATCAAAGCCTTTGCCGTAAAAGATACAACCGGAACCATTAAGGGTTATGTAGCCATTGTGAGATTTAACGACAAACCCGTTGCACTTCTGTTTAAAGCAGACGGAACCTTTAGTAAGGTTTTAGAGCAGCGTGAAAAAAATGATCTTCAAGGCGAAGGCTGGCATAACGGAGGTCGCTTTGAATTTCGCGATGGAAAATGTAAAGATACTTTGGCCTTGAATGATCTGCCACAATCGGTAAAAGCTTACATGACTACTTCCTATCCTAGCGACACGCTTGTGAAAGCCTTTAAAACAAGAGAGGGAGCCTATATTGTATTTTCAAAAAACAACGGCGCCTTTGTAACTGTATTTAATGCAAATGGAGGCTTTGAGAAAAGAGTAGCCCTACCTGCTGCTGAGTGCGAGCTGGAAAATATTGCCCAAGGATCTTTACCAGGAGCAATTCAGTCTTACTTAAGTGCCACTTATCCTAATTATGTGTTTAACAAAGCCGATAAACTTACAGTAAATGGCACGATTAAAGGGTACCTGGTAATTATTAATGCGAACAATACGCGATATGCAGTAGCATTTGATGCAGATGGAAGATTCCTTGCTGCTAAAGTAATTTTCTAATAGTTGGTTTTGGTGAATAGGAGAATCGGTCGACTTAGTCGGCCGATTTTTTTATGCCTACCCTTCCCCAGCGGGTTGTTCTTTTATCCATAAGCCTACAAACATCCCTAGGGAAGCAAATGTTCCTAAAGCAAGAAAAGCTACTCGAAAATTACCGGTTAAATCAGCCAGCATTCCCAGCAAAGGAGCCCCCGCCAAAATCATTGTAATCCCTAACATATTTACCAACCCCATGGCAGCTCCCGCGCGGCCCGGAAATAACCTACCGGCTTTACTAAAAATACCTGCATAGGGTAAGCCACATCCAATACCTAAGAAAAGTATTGCCAAGATAACCCAGGGAAGCGTGATGGTTTGAATGGATAACAAAATACAGCCGGCGATATTTAATACCATGCTGCCGGTTACCAGTTTTCTAAAGCCCAACCACTCCATCATTTTAGCACCGTAGATGCGGGTAAAGATTCCCATCAACAACACTACCGAACCTACCGCTCCCGCCACTTTGGGTGCCAGCCCTATATTAATTTTCAATAGTTCGTTAATCCATGTGCCGATAACGATTACCAATCCAAAGGAAGCCATTTGTAAAAAGCCCAGTTTCCAGAGTTCAACATTTTGAAGTAATGAAGAAAAATTAACCGGAGGATGAGGAGCCGGTAAGGGATTGGGGGCAATACTAAAAAATAGAATAGCCGTTATCAGCGCAATGCCGGCAGTGATTGAAAATGCGCCCGACCACTGAAAAAATCCAGCCAGTTGCGGAATAGCAAATATCACAAAACCAGAACCCAATAAAATCGAAGCACCATACCATCCCTGAAATTTTGCCAGCTGATCTGTACCAGCCGTTTGGGCTACAAAGCGGGCACCGGCAATAAAGCTCATCCCGGTTCCAAAACCAATAAAAAATTTACAGGCCAGCAACATTTGATAACTGGTGGCGCTCGCCATCCAAAAATTACCGAGGGCAATCAGGGTGAGTCCTGTTAGTATTACTCGCTTACCTCCCAGCTTATCCGCCAGATGGCCCCCTGGAATTTGCATGAAAGCATGGGTTAAAAAAATAGCACTGGTTAATAACCCGGCCTGTGCTTTGGTAAATTGAAACTGCTGCATCAATGTTGCCGCCAATGGAGCATGATTGGTATAATTAACCGAAAAAGCAAATCCAACCAAACAAGCGAGCAATAATGAAAGATTTTTTGTTTGCATACTATTAATTTTTCGGCAATCGCCCGGCAGCCAATTGGTGTACTAATTTTTTAATCTCCTTTCCCCATATCTGATACCCCTTTTCATTATAATGCAAGCGATCTTCTACAAATAGATTTTCCATGGGCCTCCCATCTTTTCCTAAATAACGGGCTGATGAATTTACGGTATATAAATGATTTTCTCCCGCACAATACTCCACTATCAATCGATTCGCCTCCTGCACTTCATTCCATACCATCCAGCGTTTGGGGCTGGGGGCTATTTGTAGCCAAACGATGGGCAACTCGGGATATTTATCTCGTATGGTTTTTACAACATACTTAAATAACTCTAGCACTTGAATAGGCGTTTTGTCTTTTTCAGATCCCGTGATATCATTCCCAACATACATAAACAGCGCTGCCGGTTGATGGGGATATACAATGCGCTTAACATAGTATGCCATTTCGGTAAGATTACTCCCTCCATACCCACGATGAATGATAGCAGGATATTTAACATCTTCCCTAATATTTTTCCATAACCGGATATAAGAACTGCCGGTAAATAAAACAGCCTCCTTTGGATAGGTATCTACCAAATTAGCACTGTCAAAATTTTTCATCTCTGCTGCCCATCGCATAGTAGGATCCGATTTTTTTCCATTCGGATTGATGTACCGCAGTTGAGTATATAACCAAGCCGACATTTCAGTGAAGGCACTGTCTTGCTTTCCGGCATTATTATCTAATGTATGTCCTGCCCCATAAAATGGTCGCCATCCAGTAGCTACGCCAGTTTGTAAACAATGTTGATATAAAATATAGGGGCCATACTTAAAACCATGATACTCGTAAGAACTATCGTAGGGAACGGTTTTGTCGGCAGTGCCAGCCACATTAAACAAAGGAGCATCCCCAAATCGTATCCACCGATAATCAATCATTGCCCCCCAGGCATTCATAACACCACTTACCCGAGATGAGTAACCCAGATTACCGCTATTGCCTTCTAAGGAACCCCATTGAGTGGTATCTACAGTTGCGGGAACATCTTCCTTTCGCATATACGCCATGGCGAGGCAGGTTTTTGCACCCGCCGAGCTTCCGGTTATAAAAATTTGAGCGGTATCTATTCCATATTCATTGGCATATTTTCTAAAAAAGCGTACAGCCGCTTTTCCATCTTGTTGCGCGCGATACAGTGCATCTGCATAATCGGCGTTTGTTTTTTTATTAGCTATCCCCAATCGATAATCGATACTAGCTACCACATAACCCAACTGGGCAAAGCGATTGCAAAGTCGTGACCCATACCCACCGGAGCGGGAACCATTTTGAAAACCTCCTCCATGAATAAAAATAACCAGGGGCCTTTTTTGCATGCTATCATTATCGGCAGGCTTAAATAAATTTAAAACTAGGCTTTCCTGATTACCCTTTACATTAACAGCCGAACCGTATTGGACAGCCAGCACTGAGTCTACTTGTTGAAATACCGGATCGTGAAATCTCTTTTGTGCGGTTACGGTTACTGCCATCCAACAGCAAAAGAATAGCGGTAACAACCGAAGGAGCAATTTATTCATGTAAAAAGTTGTTTAATCGACGACTTAACTACTTTACCCATGGCGTTTCTGGGCAACTCGGGTAAAACCAAATATTTTCTAGGTGTTTTATAGGCGGCCATTTTCTCACGCAACCAGGGTTGCAAAGTAAGCGTTTCGAATGAGGTTTCTTTTACTACCAATGCAGCCACAATCAATTCGCCCCATTCTTCATCGGGTATGCCAACTACTGCGCAATCATCCACTGCAGGATGAGTTCGCAGTACTTCTTCTATTTCCAGGGCTGAAATTTTATAGCCGCCCGACTTGATAATATCCATCGACATACGACCCATGATTCGGTAATAGCCATTTTCTACTACAGCCACATCACCAGTACAAAACCAGCCTTCTTTCCGAAAGCTTTCGGTGCTTGCCTGTGGGTTCTTCCAATACTCCAGAAAAACATTGGGGCCCTTGATAAGTATTTCACCGGGTTCGCCTTCGGCAACGGGTGTGCCTTGTTCATTTACCAACCTCACTTCCACGCCAGGCAGCGGTTTTCCCACATAACCGGCTCTGCGCTCACCATGGTAAGGATTGCTAATGGCCATACCAATTTCCGTCATCCCATATCTTTCTAACAGTAACTGACCGCTGATGGTTTGCCATTTTTCCATAACTGTTACTGGCAATGCTGCCGAGCCGCATACCATTAATCGAAAGGCCATCATTTTCTCATGAGCTACCTTCTTCTCCGAATCACTCAGGGTTTCCCAATAACTGATGAGTTTATAATAAATAGTAGGCACTGCCATAAAAACAGTAAGCTTATCAGCAATCAGCCATTGCAGAACTTCCTCGGCAGAAAATGACTCAGTAAAATAACAGGTAGCACCGGCGTATAAAGAACAACTTACCACATTAATAATTCCATGCACATGATGAAGCGGCAATACACACAAAGTGGCATCAGATGCATTCCAGCCCCAAGCATCAATTAAGGTAGTAACCTGCGCAGTAATATTGGCATGGGTAGTTACTACACCCTTAGGTTTGCTGGTAGTACCACTTGTATATAAAATGAGGGCTCTTCTTTGGCTGCTGATATCCGGTAACAAAACTGAAGCCTGATCGGTAAGGTCTTCCAATATCATCAATCGGATTCCCTGCTGGGAACAATATTCACCCAGTAATGGCTCGAATGCACGTGTAATTAGGATACAGCTAGCGCCAGTATCTTCTATAACATATTGTAAGGAAGGTAAGGGATAGGTTAAGCAAAGTGGAACCGCCACCCCACCTGCCCGCCAGATTGCCCACAAGCTTGCCACATAGTGTTTGCCCGGGGGCACCATAAACGCTATTCGCGCCTCCTGTAAGTCATTTAAAGTGCCTAGTAACAGGGAAGCCAGCCTTGCCGACTCACTGGCCAGTTGCTGGTAGGTAACCGATTCGCCTCTATCTACCACCGCAATTTTTTGGGGGTACAGGTGAGAACTTTCTATGCATCGATACATACCTGCCTGCTTTAACTATCAATAATCAGCTACTATAAGGTTGCCAGATCAATTACAAACCTATACTTCACATCCGAACGCAGCATACGCTGATAGGCATCATTGATATCTTGAATAGGAATAACTTCCACGTCGGAAACGATTTGGTGCTCGGCACAATAGTCTAGCATTTCTTGTGTTTCCTTCATACCGCCAATCATAGAACCAATGATACTTCTTCTCTTGGTAATAAGTGAGAATGGAGAAACTTCGGGTGTTTTGGATGGCAATCCAACTATCAACAACTTTCCTTCTAAGGTAAGCATATCCAGATAACCCGAATAATCGTGATCAGCAGATACCGTATCTAAAATCACATCAAAATATCCTGCATAACTTTTTACAGCAGCTGCATCGCTACTTAATAAAAATCGGCTGGCACCCAATCTTTTCGCATCTGCTTCTTTTGAAGGAGAAGTGCTGATTACGGTTACTTCTGCCCCAAAGGATGCAGCAAATTTAACGCCCATATGTCCTAACCCACCCAGCCCTACTACGCCCACTTTCATACCAGCAGTTACTCCCGCAAATCGAAGGGGTGAGTAGGTTGTAATTCCAGCACACAAAAGTGGCGCTACAGCTGCCATATTGAGAGAACGGGAAATGCTTACCACAAAACGATCTTTCACTACAATATCAGAAGAATATCCTCCTTGTGCCACGGTTTTACCATCTCTTTCAAGTCCATTATAAGTACCCGTCATTCCCTCATCACAATATTGCTCCATATCTCGGTTACAACTATTGCAATTGCAGCAAGAGTCTACCATAACCCCCACTCCCACCCAGTCGCCCGGTGCGAAACGGGTAACGCTGCTGCCCACGGCAACTACTTCCCCTACAATTTCATGTCCGGGTACCATAGGATACATTGAACCTCCCCACTCATCGCGGGCCTGATGTAAATCGCTGTGACAAACACCGCAATAGCGGATATGTACATGAACGTCGTCGGCACGAAGGTCTCTTCGCTCAAAAGAATAGGGTTCGAGTGGGGTGTGCTTACTTAAAGCAGCATACGATTTTGTAGGTATCATGTTATTCTATTTTTAGGATTGTTTTCTATTTACTAGAGATGTTGGGCGCTGGCAAATATAAACGTAGCCAGCCGGTATTTGTTCACATTCAATGCTTTCATCCGATTGCCGAGGGGCACATATAATTGATATTGGGTATTTACCAAGCCTTTGTTAGCATCTCGGTTAGAGGGATCTGCGGTAGCATCTCCTGGGTCGTTATCCTGATACCGAAACCAGTGCCAGCCAACACAGTTAGGGGATGTTAGCAACCGTAAGCAGAAATTCTGATAATGAATACCCCGCTCGTCTTGGGTTTTTACCAACCACCCGGCCCCACTGACATTATCCATTCCCGAATCCATGGCCTTTGTATAAAATTCGGTAATAAAAAAAGGTCGATCTCCCCAGCTTGCCCAATCAGTTAGATGCGTAGTTTTCGGTTCCCAATATCCATAATAGTTAATGGAAACAATATCTATGTAAGCAGCTGCCTCTTCAAAAATATATCGATTATTTTTGGCGGATGCATGTAAACGGCTACCCAAGTATAAATGATTGGGGTCGGTCTGCTTTATAACACGGCTAACCACCTGAAAATACCTGCCGGCAATTTTCCCTATCAGCTTTTCTTTTTGTGTAGTAGATAGCGTGCCGCTGGAAGCCCCTACCTGAACTAACCAGCTAGCTATTTGCTGTTGGGCAGCGGTTGATAAGGTATTATCAGCCAGCAATGAATCCAGTTGGGCGATAGAAAAGGCAATCTCATTATCAGAAAAATGTCCTAACAAATTAGCATCTAGTTTACAAGCTGCTACCAATTCGGCATGTTGTTTACAATAGGTTTCAAATGCATCTTCTAAAATAAACGACAGGGCAGCCGCTTGTCTTTTATTGGCATCTATACGAATCGCTTCGCGGGTATATCCTGCCAGCCAGCTAAGTTGGGTAGTATACGCAAAAGGTTGCTTGGCAGTTTGGTTGAAAGCTTGTATTGCAGGCACATCACTCCATGAGCCAGCCGTATTAAAACCCAGCGATTGAAACAGTTTTATCTGATCACCTATCCAGGCTTCTTTGTTGGGCCATCTTTCGCGAAAGGTTTGTTGATTAGCCGCTGAGTTGCCCAGGCGAATACTATTTACCGCTGCAACAATAAATGGATGCCCTTCCGGATCAATTACCTGCCAGCGACCGGATACCTTTTCTACGCGGAAAAATCCGGTTGCCCGAAGGGAAATTAGTTGGTTTCCGCCCCGCTGATCCAACGAATCGGTTGGCGTTGCTGAAAAACCTTGGAGTTGTGAAACGGTATGCGATGCAAAATTTTTCCAATCGGAGTATTGAATATTCCGGTTAGCATCGCGGCTCCATATTTTAGCCTGTACCAGTGTTGAGTCGGAAAATACAGGCTGAGCAAACAATGATTCCCCTCCTATCAGGCATCCTAATATTGCTAAAACTGAACGGATTGTTGTATACATAACTGGCATTCAAGCACTCGAAACTAATGCTGGATTAGCTGGCAACCATCAAAATTTGCGAAAACGATTTCATAGCCTGATTTATTGAATTTTTAGGCTACCTGCACCCCTTTTTTACCATTCACTCCCCAGATTATACAGTTCACTCCTTTTGCCATCAGATACCCAAGGGTTGTGAAATAGCATTGTGGTATCAAACTGTCAACTCAAAACAAACATATCATGAAAAAATTTATTCTTAGTGCCCTCTTCCTGTTATTTGCTGCAGGAATGTATGCCCAAAACCTGTTGCCTCGCCAAACCATTCGGGGAATCATCACAGACGAACAATCTAACCAACCCTTATCCGGAGTAACCATCCGCATAGAAACCCTGGATGCGCAACCCAGCTCTATTTCAACTGCCACCGGTGCATTTAGTATTTCCGAAGTACCCGTTGGCCGTCATCGCCTGCGCATCAGCCGGGTAGGGTATGAAGAATCGGTTATTAACAATATTGAGGTTACCTCTACCAAAGAAATTGTGCTGGAGCTTGGCTTACGAGAAAAAGTTCAAGTATTAAATGAAGTGGTAGTTACCTCCGGTAAATCGAAATTCAAAGCATTGAATGAAAGTACCGTAGTAAGTGCACGGCAATTAAGTATGGATGAGGCGGTTCGCTACTCAGGTACCCGAAACGACCCCAGCAGAATGGCACAAAATTTCGCAGGCGTAAGCGGACCGAATGATGCACGCAATGACATTGTTATTAGAGGAAACTCTCCCTCCGGAGTTTTATGGAGAATGGATGGCATTGATATACCCAACCCGAATCACTACAGCACCGTAGGCTCTACAGGTGGGCCGGTAACTATTTTAAATACCAATACCCTTAAAAATTCCGACTTTATAACCAGTGCCTTTCCCGCTCAGTATGGAAATGCCGTAGCCGGTGTATTCGATCTGCGTATGCGCAATGGTAATGCAGAAAAAACAGAATGGCTCGGACAAATGGGATTCAATGGTTTTGAATTGGGTGTGGAAGGCCCACTCGGTAAAAACAAAAAATCATCCTACCTTTTCGATTACCGCTATTCGCTGGTAGCTGCCATTCAGGCTGTTGGATTGAACGTTGGTACCGGAACAGCTACCCCTTATTATCAGGACGTCAATTTCAAATTACACCTGGTAACTAAAAAGCATGGTACTTTCGACTGGTTTGGATTAGGCGGTGAAAGCCATATTACCTTCCCTGCAGACTCTACAGGCGATAATCTGTATACCACCAATGATGGCAAAGCGCGCACCAGTAATACTAAATCATTAACCGGTGTAGTTGGAATAACGCATACGTACTTTTTTACACCCACCGCATCTGGAAAATTAACCCTTGCATTGTCAGGATTCAAGAGCACCTATCGCGAAGAAGTGCTTCCTACCGGAAAACCCAATCAAACCGTATTTGATGTTGATAATCGGCAAACAAAAGCTTCCGTAGGTTACCTGTTCAATAAAAAGTTTTCTGCAAAAAATCAATTGGTAATTGGGGGTCTCGCTGATTTCTATGGTATTAAGTTGCAACAACAGTCAGTTGCTGATGGTGATTCTGTTTTACGATATCTAACACAGTCAGATGACCGCGCAGCGTTGTATCGGATTTTCTTCAACTGGGGCCATCGTTTTTCTAATCAGCTATCTACTAACATAGGATTATATACGCAACTGTTTAGCCTCAACCAAACCTCTAGCATCGAACCCAGATGGAATTTGAAATATCAGTTCAAGCCGAACCAATCATTTAACTTAGGCCTTGGCTTGCATAGCCAACTGCAACCGATGCAAGTATATTTTTACAAAAGTAGGTTTACTACACCACCCGGAGCACTTACCAATAAAAACCTCGACTTTGTAAAAAGTTTTCATGCAGTAGCCGGATACGACTGGAACCTGAATTCCCATATGCGTATCAAAACAGAAGTGTATAGTCAATATATATATCGTGCAGCCGTAGAAAAAATAGCCAGTTCCTTTAGTATGCTGAATGAGGGTGCAGGATTTAACTATGCCGACAAAGTAAACCTGATCAATAATGGCCAGGGAAGAAATTTGGGATGGGAAATTACCCTAGAGCGCTTTTTACACAGGGGCTTTTATTATCTGGTTACTGGATCTATCTTCCGTTCGGAGTACCAGGGAAGTGATGGCGTATGGAGAAATACAGCATTCAATAGTGGCTATGTGGCAAACTTTTTGGGTGGAAAAGAATGGAAGGTATCTGGCAAAAACACGTTTGGCATTGATACCCGTTTTACGGTTGCTGGCGGCCAGCGATATACGCCTTTTGATATAGCTGCTTCAAAAGCTTTGGGCTATGTAGTTTACAAAGAAAATGAGGCATTTAGTTTACAGAACAATACTTATCTCCGTTGGGACCTGAAATTCTCTTATACCCGCAATGGTAAAAAAACAACGCAGAAATGGTATATAGATTTACAGAATCTTACCAACCGAGCGAATGTGTATATCAGAAGTCTGAATCCTAGTACGGGTAAAATAAGTGAGATCAATCAAATTGGATTCTTCCCCAACATAAACTATCAAATTACCTTTTAAGTAGGCGCTTCGGTATCTCCACTGATAATTTTGTAACTTCATAGCACAAAGCCACCCAATGCAAGATTTAGAAAAGGATAGTAATAAAGACCTCATCTGCTGGAACGATAAATGGGCCATCATTATAGGGGCCCCTATCGTTTCACTGCTGATACCCTTTGTTTTCTTCGGAATTCGATTTAACAAAGCCCCTCAATTTACTTTTCCAATTTATGTAACTACGCTGTTAATTACTCTAACGCTTTGGTTAGGAAATCGGGCAATTATGATTGGGCAAGAAGTAGGTATACCAGTTTTGCGCAACTGAAAGAGAGATTGATTATTCAATCAATTTTGATGTTGATTTTTACACCGGTTAGCAGTTTGCTAATTGGCTATTTGTTGAAAGATTATTGTTCAATGAAGCAATTAGGCATTACAGAGGAGGAAATTATCATTTTCAGTCTTAACTCTTCCATATTTACTACCGTAGCAATTACATCTATTTATGAAGTGGTACATTTTATTCAGCAATTAAAAGAATCCCTAACACTAAGTGAAGAACTGAAGCGCGAAGGGTTACGTGCCGAGTTGAATGCCCTAAAAACGCAGGTAAACCCTCATTTCTTATTCAACAATCTAAATACCCTTTGCGCAATAATTCCCGATGATCCGAAAAAGGCGGTAACTTTTGTAGAGCAACTCTCTAAAGTATATCGATACATTTTGGAAGTAAGAGACGAAAAAACAATTCCTCTACAAGATGAAATACAAATTTTAAAAGCCTATGCTTTTTTACTGAACACCCGTTTTGGCAACAATTTTCAATTGAATATGGATATCCCCGAAAAGGAAATGCAAACCCGAATCGTTCCCTTCTCGCTTCAGCTGTTAGTAGAGAATGCACTCAAGCATAATATTGTTTCAGGGGAAAATCCGCTGCATATTACTTTAACTACTGAAGAGGGGCAACTTATTATTCGGAATAATATTCAAAAGAAACAACAAGTAGAAAAATCTACAGGTATAGGACTGATGAATATCCGAAACCGATATAAACTTTTAACGGAAAAATTAGTTACGGTAACCGAAACGCCGCAGCATTTTATCGTAGCCCTTCCGCTTATTTAATTGTACCATGAAAGTATTTATCATTGAAGACGAGCAGCCGGCAGTAACCCGATTAAGCAAAATGCTGTTAACTCTTCGCCCCGATATTGAAATTACTGGTCAAGCCGATAGCATTCAACAAGCCGTAGCACATCTAAACCAGTATATAGGGGATCAGTTGATTTTTATGGATATTCATCTGGCAGATGGATTAAGCTTCGAAATATTTAACCAAGCAACTATTGAGGCGCCAGTGATTTTTACAACTGCTTACGATCAATATGCGTTACAAGCTTTTAAAGTGAACAGCATCGATTATCTGTTAAAACCGATTGATGAGGAGGAATTACATAGAGCCATCCAAAAGCATGAGCAGCTGAACGGGAAAAAAGCGGACAATCAAACCGATCAACTACTTCGGATGCTGAAAGAATTCAATGCCCCTCAACACAAAGAAAGAATCCTAATTAAACGAGGGCAGCAACTGAGCTATTTAAAAGTTGACCAACTTGCTTATTTTTTTGCGGAAGGAAAATTTGCGTATGCCGTAGATACCCAGTATAACAAATATATTATAGATACTACCCTAAGTGATTTAGAAACCGAATTATCCCCCCGACTTTTTTTCCGTATTAATCGTAATCTGATTGTACATATTGAGGCAATTTCTAAAGTACATTCCTGGGCAGGTAATCGATTACAGGTTGAACTGAAAGCAACTGCCCTGGCAGATACAGTTGTAAGCAGAGAAAGGGTGGCGGTATTTAAAGATTGGCTAGGAGGTGAAAATTATTAAAACTGATACTTATGAAACATACTATTTTAGGCGCTGGAGGCCCCGTTGGCAAAGAATTGGCAGCTGAGTTAACTAAATTACAAAAACCAGTAAGGCTAGTGAGCAGAAGTCCCATCACTGCCACT
>Ga0214923_10006234_pt1 | contig 13488 bp, 10 predicted proteins | sample LL1510_MetaG_FD_177993 | JGI IMG/M metagenome (GOLD analysis project Ga0214923, IMG submission 177993) | Freshwater microbial communities from Lake Lanier, Atlanta, Georgia, United States - LL-1510 | ecosystem: Environmental > Aquatic > Freshwater > Lake | place: USA: Georgia | collected...
AGCGGGGAAAACCGTTGGACGGCAACACGGGTTGATTTGGTCTTTGGCTCCAATTCGATCCTGAGAGCCTACGCGGAATTCTATGCCCAAGACGATAACAAAGAACAATTTGTTCATGACTTTATCAAGGCTTGGGTCAAAGTCATGAACGCGGATCGTTACGATTTGAGGTAGGGATCCATATTGGATATTTAAGGGCATCGATGTGAACCAATTAGGTTTTCAATCGTTGTTGATTTTATGATTTACAAGCTAATCAACCCCCCAAACCGATTTTCCCTCTTGATTTGGGGTCTAGGCCTCTTATTAATGACGAGTTGTCGCAAAGATTTGGCCCCGAATACCCCGGTATTTGAGTTTTGTCCCGGCTCGCCAACGGTAACGGATGTTGACGGAAATACCTACAATACCGTCCTGCTGGGCGATCGTTGTTGGACCCGATCCAACCTTAAGGTTTCCAAATATCGTAATGGGGACGCCTTAGGGTCTGATCCATCTTTGGGTTATTGGTCTTCGGTCAATCAAGGTTCATTTACACTCTATAACAACCAGGCGGCCAACAAAAATGAATACGGTTACCTGTACAATGCGTATGCTGCTTTGGATGCCCGTGGTCTTTGTCCTTTGGGTTGGCATGTACCTACCGATGCCGAATGGTACCTTATGGTTAAATCCTTGGATCCAACGGCCAATGCCAATGTTATCGGTGCAGAGAGCGCAACCGCAGGTGGCCCTCTCAAAAGTACAGACCTATGGAACAGCCCCAATACCGGTGGTAACAACGCCAGTGGTTTTGGGGCAGTGCCCGGGGGATTTCGTTCCGAATCAGGAGTTTACGGCGCCCAATTGGATGGTGGAACCTATTGGTCCTCTTCGCTTGATGGGAGTGCCAAAACTTGGTTCAGGTATTTGTACGACGATAATGCATCGGTTGTTCGAAACTCCGGTAATATGCGTCAAGGGCGGTCAATTCGATGCATCCGGGATTTGACGGGAACAGGTGGCGGCGGTGGTGGATCGGATACACTCCAGGCGCCAAGTATCACCACGCTGACCATTTCTGGTATAGCCGTCAACCAAGCCAATTCCGGGGGGACGATTAGCTCGGATGGCGGATCCCCTGTTCTTCAAAGGGGTGTGGCCTATGGGCAGAATCCCTTGCCGGATTTGAGCCAATCGTATACCATGGATGGCTCCGGGTCAGGGTCTTTCAGTAGCCAACTTACGAATCTAGCGGCAAACACCCTTTATTATGTCCGTGCCTACGCGACCAACGCGGTGGGAACATCGTTTGGACAGGCACTTTCCTTCACGACGTCGACGCTGCCACCCCCACCCGCTTGCCAAGCCAACGCCTGTCCTTCGACGCCAACAGTTACAGATTTCGATGGGCAAGTTTATGGGACGGTTCAAATTGGAAATCAATGCTGGATGGCTTCCAATCTTCGCGCAGTTTCGTACCGAAATGGCGATGCGATTTTGCCTTGGAGTAACCAATCCAATGTCGGGTATCAAGCGGTATACGATGATTCGGCTGCCAACGCGCCGATTTACGGTAGGTTATACAACTCCTATGCTGTCTTGGATTCACGAGGACTTTGCCCAACCGGTTGGCATATTCCAAGCAGTGCCGAATTTGATGTGTTGGCAAAGTTCGTGGATGCCAGCGCCGACAGTGGTTCCTTGATTTTTAATGGTCCAGTTTCTGCCACGGCGGGAGGAGCCCTCAAGAGCACTTTGTTATGGTCCAGTCCCAACGTGGGTGCCACGAACAGCACCTGTTTTGGAGCTATAGCCGCCGGATACCGTGGAAACGCGGGCATTTCTTATTATAACCAAGGTATAGGGGGGTACTTTTGGACATCGACCCAAGCATTTCCTGGTTTATTTGGATCTTTATTGGATCGACGTTTATGGAATTTTACGTCGGAGTTGGTTGTCGCCCCGAACGCCCCTGACTTGGGCTTTTCGGTTCGTTGTCTTCGGGACAGTGCCGGTAACTAAAACCCTTTAAAGTCCCATCGAAGCACTCAATGTCCAGTAGGGCCAAGTTTCGGTGGCCCCTGTGGACTGTGTTCGGACCAAATTTCGGAACTCCCCTCGCAACATAAGATGTTCTTGGACCTTGTAGGTGATACCCCCGGAATACCCGTGGATGAGCCCGGTGTAGGATGGATTGATTCGTGGTAAAACAACACCGGCTGTATCGTTCAAGGCCTCAACCCGAAGATGAAAGGCGCCTTGGGATCCCCATTTTTTTTCGATGATCAGATTCGCTTGATTCCAGCGATCGTTGTTTTGGGTTCCGTGGTAAAAACTGGAGGTCAAAAGCAGTTGGGGGGTCGGTCGAAAAATAACATAGGCATCCCAGAGGGTTCGCATTCCGATGGAGGGTTGGTTGGATCCCGCAAGGCGTTGGGTTGCGTGTTGTTCTCGGCCTCTAAAAAAATTAACATTAAATAAAATCTTGGCGGCAGGCCTGTACTCGACCTGCACAACCAAGGCCTGCCCGGGCACTCGATCGACCGCCTGTTGCCAGCCGTTGACCGCGTACAAATAGGTACTTAGTTGGGGACCCCAGGTAGTCCCCAAACGAACACCACTTAGGAAATAGGGAACAAATTCAGCGGACAAGGAGCGGGTATAGGTGGGTTGATCCCTGGACAGGGGGCTCTCGTTGGTAAATGGGGAACCCAACAAGCCGGCATCGACCCAAAAATCACGACTCTTCCAAGGCTTGTAGCCCAGACTGGCTTCGAGCAAGCGAGGTTCGCCGGGGCCGTAATTGCGTTCCATGTAGGTGCCAAAGGCGGGCATCAGGCGACTGCGGATTTGATCTCCGCGGTACCGCAGGTCCAAATACGCCAAATTCACACTCCATTGATGGAGGCTGGCAGAACTAACCAGATCCGGAATTTCGGTGGCCTTGGCGTTGCTCCAATTTCGGTACAGGTCAAGCTGTGCTCCCAAAACCCACTGGTCGTTCCCCAGTCGAATCCCCCCACTGGAATCCGCAAACCCGGTATTGACCACTTGTGCCCATAGGCACGACGGTGTCAGAAGAAAAAGGACAATCCCAACGATACTCAACATGATACCTACACGGTTCGGGCGCTTCCAAGGCTTTGATTGGTCCATGATGCGGTGAAAATAAGGTCTCATTGGGGCATAAATTTGAGAATGAAACCGATTTTCTTTTTCTTGGCTTTGATAGGTTTATGGCCCCAAGAGTCCTCGGCCCAAAACCCCTTGCGTATTCCGGACACCTTGACCGGCCCCGTCCTGGACTTGGATTTGCAGGCCGGAACCCACGTTTTCTATCCGGGACATACCACCTCCACCTTTGGAGCGAATGGGGCTTTTATGGCGCCAACCTTGTTGCTCCGTCGAAACAACCCCGTTCAAATACACGTCAGGAATAACCTGTCCGATACCACCACGATTCATTGGCACGGGTTGCATGTTCCGGCCGAAGACGATGGGGGGCCTCATAGCTATATTCCTGCAGGCGCCCTGTGGAGTCCTTCATTTACCGTTTTGGATTGGGCAGGGACCTATTGGTACCATCCCCATCATCACCTGCATACCAATGCCCAAGTTTCCAAAGGATTGACCGGATTTATCATCGTTCGAGATAGTCTGGAAGATGTGTTGGCATTGCCTCGAACCTATGGGGTGGATGACCTGCCGCTACTCCTTCAAACCAAGGGTTTTAGTTCCCAAAAAGAAATAACGTACGACCATGCCATGGATACGGCGGTGATGGCTAACGGTACCCTAAGCGCGACTCGAACACTTCCAGCCCAGGTAGTTCGCTTGCGTCTTTTGAACGGTTGTTCCGAAAGGGTTTTGCGATTGGGTTTTGATAACAACGAAAACTTTTGGCAAATTGCCAGCGATGGGGGACTGTTATCCGCTCCCGTTTTGCTGAATCGTGTTCAGTTATCACCCGGTGAAAGGGCCGATATTTTGGTGAACTTAAGCAACCGCGTCGGCCAAAACCTCGTGCTCAAGAGTTTTGGCTCCGAATTACCCAATGCAATATATGGTGCCGCCCAACCCGGTATGGGGCCTGGTCAGGTGATTCCGGGGTACAGTTCCAATCCGCTCAATGGTTCCGATTTTACCTTTGTTTCCTTTAGCGTTGGACCGATACAAGCCCCTTCGGTACACGCTATTCCAACAGCCCTGGTTGGCCATCAACCCTGGTCAGCGTCTAGTGCAGATACCACCCGGGTATTGACCTTCATGCCCCAAAACATGGGACCAACGGCCATTCAAGGCCCCTTCATGATCAACAACGCCCACTTTGACATGAACGTGATTAACCAGTATGTTCCGGTGGGTCGAACCGAAATTTGGGAATTGGTCAATCAGACCCCCATTGCGCATCCCTTTCATATTCATCACAATTCATTCTACATCCTCAGCATCAATAACCAACCCCCACCAGCCTCCTTGGCTGGACGCAAAGACGTGGTCTTGGTGCCCGGTGGGATGGGGCGGGTTCGTTTTATTATGAAGTTCGAAAATTTTTACAACGATACCGTTCCATACATGTACCACTGCCACATGCTAACCCACGAAGACCACGGCATGATGGGGCAATTCATTGTTCAATCCCCGCGGGTTTCTTCAACGCAGGGAATTTATCTGGACAGAGTTTCCCCGCTATTGGTAGGTCCCCAACCTGCAAGGGATTTTCTGAGATTAAGCATGAAATCCTTGGACAACCCTGCCAAGGTGCGCATTTTTAATCTTTCCGGGGCCATGGTTTACAATGCAACAATGGAGACAACTGAGCACTTCATTGATGTTTCGACTTGGGTACCTTCGGTATACCTGTTGGAGTGTCAAGGTGCAGATGGGGTTTATCATCAAAAACTTGTTAAAAACTAAATTTTGCATTCCCAATCCTTCCAGGAAATTGTCGATTTTCGGCGTTCCAATCGCCTTTTTGACACGAATACACCGGTTCCCGAGGAGGTGATTCAGCGTTCGTTGGAAAGAGCTACCCTTTCGCCCAACAGCAGCAACATGCAGCTTTGGGAATTTCATTGGATCAAGTCTGCGGAGGCTTTAGCCTCCATGGTTCCCCTCTGCCTCAACCAGAATGCCGCGCGGACGGCCCGTCATTTGGTGATTTTTGTGACGCGTCAGGATTTATGGAAAAGCCGTGCCGCTTGGAATCTACAACAAGTCCAGAACAGTATTCAGGGGGAACCCAACAACGGTCAAAAGGCTGGGCTCCGCTACTACGGCAAGCTCATGCCTTTTTTGTACACCAACGACCCGCTGGGGATCATGCACGCGGTCCGCTGGCTACTGGGGTGGGTGATGGGGGCCTTCAAACCCTTTTACCGACCCGGGGGCAATGCCGAACAGCGGATTGTTGCGCATAAGTCTTGCGCCTTAGCCGCTCAAACTTTTATGTTATCGATCGCCGCAGAGGGTTTTCATACCTGCCCCATGGAGGGCTTGGACCGGGTCCGCGTTCGGAAATTTTTGGGCTTGCCACGAGGAGCCGAAATCAACATGGCCATCGCCGTGGGATTGGGGACCGAAGCAGGCGTTTGGGGACCTCGGTACCGTGTTCCATTGGAGCAAGTGGTCCATGTGCATTAAACCTTGGGTTTGGTCTGAGTTTTTGGTTGGATGAACCTCAAGGTCGATATCCTGGTATTGGGTGGAGGTGCTGCTGGTTTTTTTGCGGCTGTCAATGCAGCGCGTTTGAATCGTGGACTTCGCGTTGCCTTGGTCGAAAAATCGTCCAAGGTTCTTTCCAAGGTCTTGGTTTCCGGAGGGGGTCGATGCAATGTGACCCATCATTGTTTGGAGCCGGGAATTTTGGTGGGGAATTATCCGCGCGGCGGAAACGTTTTGCGCCAGGTTTTTGCCAGATGGGGTACGGAAGATACCATCCATTGGTTTGGTCAGCGGGGGGTAGCCCTCAAAACCGAAGCGGATGGCCGTATGTTTCCCGTGACTGATCGATCGGAGACGGTGGCGGGTTGTTTGCTAACGGAAGCCGAAAAGTACGGGGTGGGAGTTCTGCTGAACACCCACTTCGAAACCATCCGTGTGGTGGAGAAAGGATTTGTTATGGAAGGTCCAGTAGGCACCGCGCATTGCAGGAAATTGCTGGTGGCGACCGGGGGACACCCCAAAGGGGAGGCCTACCGTTGGTTGGAGGTTCTGGGTCATCGTATTGTTCCACCGGTTCCTTCGTTGTTTACCTTCAATTTACCCCAAAACCCCATTACCGAATTGATGGGGGTATCGGTACCGGAAGCCACGGTTCGTTTACCAGCCTTCAAGAAGTCCAGCACCGGTCCTTTGTTGATCACCCATTGGGGGCTCAGCGGTCCCGCTATATTGCGCTTATCCGCCTTGGCTGCTAGGGATTTGAATGCCTGCCAATATCGATTTGATTTCTCGGTTCAGTGGTTACCTGCTCTTCACGAAGATCAGATTCGGGAACATTTGTTCAAACAACAGAAAGCGCATGGAGCGACCATGGCCGCAGGCAATTTGGCTTTAGGTTTACCAGCTCGCTTGGTGCGTTACTTGTTCGATAAAGCCGACTTGGATCCTTCCAAGCGTTGGTCGGAATGGAGTCGAAAAGAGGTCAATCGTTTCGCGGCGCTCTTGGCGAACGATACCTACCAAGCGCACGGTAAAACCACTTTCAAAGAGGAATTTGTGACGGCAGGTGGGGTGCATTTGGGGGATGTGAATTTGACCGATATGCAGAGCAAGCGGGTCCCGAATCTTTATTTTGCTGGCGAAGTTCTGGACATTGATGGGGTAACGGGGGGGTTCAATTTTCAGGCTGCGTGGAGCACCGGTTGGCTAGCGGCCCAAGGAATGGCGGGACGGGTCGAATGAGTAGCCCATGCCGGAACTTCGTTCCTAGCCTTTATGGAGGACTCAGGATAATTGGTTTACAGTAAACTAATTACTGTAAACAATCATTATCTTTACGCTATGAAAATCAAGGAAAATATCCTTACGCTATTGCTTGCCAACGGCCCAATGTCGGTGCATGATTTGGTTGCTGCCTTGGGTGTATCCAGACAATATATCCACCGAAAAATCAATGAATTGGAGGACGATGCTTTAATTCAGGCACTTGGAAAGCCGCCCCAGGTGCTCTATACCGCTAGAACCACTAGTTCTTCAAAGCATTTTGGGTCCGTGGACTATGAACAGGAGCAATTCCTCAATCAGCATTTTCTTTTGGTCGATGCCGTGGGTAATCTGCTGGAGGGACTTCCTGCTTTCACCTATTGGTGTGAAAAACAAAACTTGGATAGGAGTAAAACCCTCTTGGAATTCATAAAGACTCGAAAAAAATATCTGTCATTTTATACGACCCAGCATTTGATTGATGGGACCCTGAAATTGAAAAATACCAAAGGGATAGGGGAAATAGGGGTCGATACCATGTATTATCTTGATTTTTATGCCATTGAACGATTCGGGAAAACGCGGCTTGGTACGCTTATGCATTATGCGAAACAAGGGCAGAACCGGCAACTCATGAAAAAGATCGTGGATGAGGTGCAACAGCGGGTTTACAATCTAATTCAGGAAATACAAGTTGATGCCGTGCTATTTGTACCGCCAACGATCGATCGTAAAATTCAAATAATGGGGGTATTGGAAAAACTCTTGGCTATCGATAAACCCATTTTGAAAATACGAAAGATCAGAAACAAAATTGTGGTTCCTCAAAAGGCATTAAGCAATATTTTTGAACGTATCACCAACGCGAAAAACACATTTTATTTGCCTCCACAAAAAGAATATGGGCGCATTTTACTAATTGACGACGCAGTGGGTAGCGGTGCGACCATGAATGAAATTGCTCTTAAATTAAAAGATCAATATCTTGCCAAAGAGGTTTTTGGTCTTGCAATCACCGGTAGCTATAAGGGATTCGAGGTCATTTCGGAATTGTAACAATTGAATAGACATTGGCGCTGAATTCATAAGCACGCAGCTTGCAAGTGTATGGGATTGTTTTTTTCCATTATCGAGGAGATTCACTTCAATATGAGCAAAAATTTTCCAGCATAATGGGTTCAGGGGAAAATATTTTCCATTGAATAATATTTCAGAGCGTAGCGCATTGGAGGGCGAGGGATGGTCCTCGCTGCGCTCGGACATCCCGAGGGGGGGTCCTAGCATAACCCTCGCGAATCGTCGGCTTAGCCGACCGCTTTGGTTGGTAGTCCTTTTGGAAACAAGTTTCCATCGTCCCACCAAACCAAAACGGCCCTTTCGGGCCGATTCGCTTGGGATGCGGAGAGAGAGGGATTCGAACCCCCGGACCTGTTACAGTCAACGGTTTTCAAGACCGCCGCAATCGACCACTCTGCCATCTCTCCGCCGTAAAGGTACGCCCAAAAGCTGTTTTGGAGCCCATAAACCCCGATATGTACCCTTCAAGACCTAGTAGTTGGGACCTGGACCAACCAAGGGTAATTCATACCGAATCAGGGGCCTTGGGCACCGTGCCAGAGGTCAGGTGCAGAAAGCGCAGGATCAGGAAGATGGCCGACAGAAGCAGTCCACCGGCCAAGGCTATCCACATTCCATACAAGCCGTAGGAACTGTGGAGGACCAGGTAGGTCCCCAGGGGCAGGGCCACAATCCAATACGCTACAAGGACCAAGAGGGTGGGGATGCGTTTATCTTCCATTCCTCGGAGTAAACCCACGCCGAGGGCTTGCAAGCCATCCACCAATTGAAAGGCCGCTGCAATCAGGAGTAGGATGGACGCCGAGCGAAGGACGACGGGGTCGTGGACGTAGAGGGCCGGGAGTTCCCGGTTCCAAACCACAAATGCCAAGGCACAAATGCTCATTAAGGCCAGGGTCATCACCATTGCGACCCATCCAATACGACGGGCCAGCCCCAAATCGCCCAAGCCTCTGGCGTACCCGATGCGGATAGAGGCAGATGCCGATATACCCACCGCCACCATGAAACTCATGGAAGCAATGTTGATGGCCACCTGGTGTGCCGCCAAGGCCTCGGCCCCCAACCACCCAATGACCACAGCCGCTCCGGCAAAAGCCGAGGTTTCGAAGATGAACTGAAAGGCCGAACTCAAACCCAAAATCAGCAAGCGTAACAACGGTTGAATTCGAACATAACCAAGGCGGAAACGATGCGTCCAATAGACCCTTAACTCCTTCTGATACAGAACATACGCCATCATCGCTAGGGCCATGATCCATCGGGCGATCACCGTGGCCCAGGCCGCCCCTTCAACCCCCATGGCCGGCAAACCCCAACGCCCAAAAATCAAGATAGCGTTGAGCCCCGCATTCAGAGGTATGCTCAATATCGCAATCCACAGCGCCGGTTTCATCCATTCCAATCCTTCGATGAATTGCCGAAAGGCTTGAAAAAGCATAATGGGCAAAAAGGAATACCCCAAGGCCTCCAAGTAGATCCGCATTTGGGCTTCGACTTCCGGTTTTTGGTTCAACAGCGATAACCAAGGCATGCCAAGCATCAAGAGGCCTTGCATCAAGAGCCCAGCCAAAAGGCAAACCCAAAAACCATGCAACAAAACCCTGCTCCCTTCCTCGGTATCCGCTTGACCGCGGGCATGGGCGCTCAGCGTGGTGACGGCCAGCGATAGGCCAATCCCAAAAACCAAAAGGACATTAAAGACCCCAACAGCCACCGATACCCCGGCCAGCGGCACCGCCCCCAGGCGACCAACCATCACCGAATCCACCACGGATTGAGCCATATGGCTCATTTGCCCCAGGATGATGGGCCAGGCCAGGACCCAATGGTCCCTCAACAGGGTGCGGTTGGTTGGAATCACGACCTTAACGGCTTGGAATGCGGCGAAGGTAGCGAAAGTCCGGGAGGTTGAGCGGGCTAACCTGCCAACCGGTCCAGCCATGCTGCAGGGCATGTTGCATTTGGTCGTAATACAAGGCCAAGTAAGGCCGATCATGCTGCATCATAGAATCCATTTCCCGGTACAAAATCACGCGTTTCAGGGGATCGCTTTCTTGCAAACTTTGGCGGTAAAGGCGATCGTAAACAGGGTTGTCGTAACACGTATAATTGGGGCCGTTGGGTACGGCAAAAGGTCCGTAGCCAAGGGCTAGGTAATTCTCAGCATCGGGATAATCGGCAATCCAACTGGCCCGGAACATGGTGGCCTCCTGCCCGCTAATCATTTGGCGCAAGGTAGGCCCCTGGCTGACTCGAATCTGGAGCTGAACACCAAGGCTCGCCCATTGGTTTTGAAGGAATTGAGCAATATCCGCGTAGGATGGATTGGTTTCCAACGACAAGCGAAGCGGACGATCAGGACCGTAGCCCGCCTCTTTCAAATACCTGAGGGCTGCTTCACGATCGTAGGGATCTCGATGGAGAGGGGATGACTCCAGTTTGCTGGAATCAAAACCGGGTAATCCCGGAGGAAGCAGACCCCCGTAGGCCGGATAGCCAATTCCGCCTCGCAAGGCCCTCACCAAGGTACGTCGGTCGGTTCCGTGATGCAACGCTTTGCGAACCCGTAAATCCTGCAAGGCGGGATGCGCTGCCTGCGATAAAGGATTCATCAGAAATCCAATGTATTCTGTGTTAAGATAGGGCCCCTTGATAACCTGAAAATTCTTGCCCCAAGTTGGATTCAACGCCGACGTTGATCTCGACAGATAACGTTGAAATGCGGCATCCCAACCCCAAAACACGTCCAATCGACCTTGCAGAAAGGCCATGGCCGCCGTGCTTTTGTCGGCCATGAAGTGGATTTGTACGGCGTCAAGGTAGGGGATGGCTTGGCCTTCTTTATCTTTTTCGAAATAATGCGAATGACGATGCAGCGCCATGCTTTCACCCTCCTCCCAATACGCCAACCGAAAGGGACCGGTGCCCACGGGATGCGACCTAAAATTATCAGCATAATAGCTTACTGCTTCGGGGGCAACCACCGAGCAATAGCCCATACTGAGCAAACCCAACATCGGCGGGAAAGGCGAGCGCAGGTGGATCTCTAAATGCAAAGAATCCGTGGCCACGATACCACGGGGGGCAAGTCGATCCCTGAAGATCCAAGCCCCAGAAGAGGCGGTGGCCGGATCGCTGAGCCTCTTGAGGGAATACACGATATCTTCCGCTCTCAGAAGACGGGTTGAACGCCTCTGCTTATGGAAGCATGGATCGGGATGAAACCAGACCGAGTCTCTCAGGGTAAAGCGGTAGATCAATCCCCCGGAATCGATGGACCAACGGGTGGCCAGGGAGGGAACGGGTTCTTGGGCATGGTTCAATTCCACCAAGCGGTTGTACAGCAGCCTTGCCGTCCAATTACCCGCTTGATCCCTGGCATGAGCTGGATCCAAACTCAGGAGGGGGCTTTCTTGGTTGTAGTGAAATACCATCCCTCGTGGTTGGTCATCGTGGCAGGATGCCAAAAAGGCCAGCCCCGAAAACCCCAGAAACCCCAGAAACAGGGCACGAACCACCGTTGTATCTTTGAACATCATCGACGAGGTAAATTTACCCTTGTTCCATGGTCCAAGACCACCAAACCACCTCTAACCAGCCAGCACCCTTCACAACGATAATCAATGGGTAAAATCATCGCAGTTGCCAACCAAAAAGGGGGAGTTGGGAAGACCACCACCGCCATTAACCTGGCCTCTGCATTGGCCATCCTGGAATACAAGGTCCTGATCATTGATGCAGACCCTCAGGCTAATGCAACCTCAGGCTTGGGCACGGATCCCAAAACCGTCAAGGCCGGCATCTATGAATGCTTGGTTAATGGTCTCAGCGTCAAAGAAACCTTGATCCCAACCCAGGCGGAACGTTTGTGGATGCTCCCCGCTTCGATTGATTTGGTGGGTGCAGAAATCGAAATGATAAACCGCCCTCAACGGGAACGCATACTCGAAAGTGCGTTGGAAGGCATTCTCGATTCTTTCGATTTTGTAATCATCGATTGCTCACCGTCCCTTGGTCTCATTACCATCAATGCCTTGACGGCTGCCAATTCGGTAATCGTCCCAGTCCAATGCGAGTATTTTGCTTTGGAAGGATTGGGCAAGCTCTTGAACACCATCAAAATTGTGCAGAACCGATTTAACGCGGAATTACGCATCGAGGGAATTCTCTTGACCATGTACGATGGTCGGTTGCGCTTATCCAACCAAGTCGCCGAGGATGTGCGCAATAACCTGGGCCACATGACCTTTGATACCATCATTCACCGGAACACCCGGCTAAGTGAAGCGCCCAGTTTTGGATTGTCGGTTATTCATCATGATGCCGCGAGCAAAGGCGCCACCAATTATTTGCACCTGGCCCGCGAAATACTCCAAAAAAACAACTACACCCAGGTCGCCGAGGAAGATCGGTACTTGAACGATTGATATGGCCGCAAATCCCAAAAAACTTGCTTTAGGCAGAGGCTTGAACGCCCTCCTGTCGCCCGAGGATCAAGAAGTTCTCCAACAGGCGGTCCGCGAAGGATTCATCCCTTTGGATCAAATCAAAGTTAACCCCTTCCAGCCCAGAGATCAATTTGATCAACAAGCGTTGGATGAGCTCAAGCAGTCCATTGAACAGCTGGGGATTATCCAGCCATTAACGGTACGCCGAGTGGGACCCGGTTCCTATCAGTTGATTTCCGGTGAGCGACGACTGCGGGCGGCACGCTTGCTCAAGATGACCGAGGTTCCAGCTTATGTGGTGGATACAGGTCAGCAGGGTATGATCGAAATGGCCTTGGTTGAAAACCTCCAACGGAAAGACCTTAACCCTATCGAAATCGGTTTGGCCTTGGCCCGTCTTCAAGAAGAATGCAATTTGAATCAGGATCAAATCGGACAGCGTGTGGGCATGTCCAGACCCAACGTTAGCCATTACATGAGGATGGTCAAATTGCCCCCCGATATTCAATGGTCCATACGCAGCGGGGATTTGGAAATGGGGCATGCCAAGGTTTTGGCGGGGGTCACTCCCATCGAAGTTCAGTTGGATTTGGCCAAAAGATGCCTTGCGGGGAAATGGAGCGTGCGCACTTTGGAAGCAGCCGCCAAAGCCACAATGGCCCCAAGAACTCCCTCTCCTTCAGCCCCTGCCGGAAAAATGCCAACAGCGACAGGTCCCTACCTTCAGGTTCAAACCCGACTGAGCAGGCATTTTGAAAGTCCAACGCGGGTGCAGGTTCAAGGCAACGGCAAGGGCGAGATCCGCATCCCCTTCACTGATACCGATGACTTGAATCGCTTGTTGGACTTAATCTTTGATGGGACACTGTAGGGTGAAAAAGGTGTTAGCCATAGGGCTCTGGGTATGGGCACTTTCATTCACCTGCACTGCGGGGAATGCTCAGGATAGCTTGTACGTTCAATCCCCTTCCAAGGTAACACTCCGCGCAGCCTTGCTTCCCGGTTGGGGACAAATCACCAACCGCGCCTATTGGAAGGTCCCCGTATCATT
>Ga0214923_10006235_pt1 | contig 13487 bp, 12 predicted proteins | sample LL1510_MetaG_FD_177993 | JGI IMG/M metagenome (GOLD analysis project Ga0214923, IMG submission 177993) | Freshwater microbial communities from Lake Lanier, Atlanta, Georgia, United States - LL-1510 | ecosystem: Environmental > Aquatic > Freshwater > Lake | place: USA: Georgia | collected...
TATTTCCACCGTGCGAAGATGTTGGATGATCTCCTCGGCGCTATATCGTTTCTTTGGCATGACTGACCTCCTTATAGAGGCCCAGATTGTAACATTCAACCTGGACCAGTTTTACCCGGCCAGGTCACTCAAATAAGAAGTCGGACTAGTCATTTTGTAGGTGGACCGTGCCTTCTTTGTGGGTTGCGTATCAATCAAATCGGTATTTCGAAGCTCTCCTTGAACCCTTTGTCCCCATCTGACAATCCCTACTGTTACAGTAGGAATTGTGAAGCAATTGTGTAAAGCCCTTAACGGAAACTCCACTGAAAGTGGTGCTTTAAAAAACCGATAAAGAAGAGGCATGCCAATAAAAAACGAAAAATCTCTGAAGTATTTTGGCCAACAGTGTCGTCAGGAGCCTTTGTTCATTCTCACGATTCATTTTTGGGTAGCAATAACCCTAACATTAAGAATGGTATGGAAATGGCCACAAAGGTGGAGATTATATTGTTATATTTAAACACAGAGAGCAGAGGATGTTCTTTCGAAAAACATGAGAAAAGTTTATGGTGCGGTGATGTTGTTTGCACCTAAAAGGAGTGACTGGAAAATAATCATCTGCCTGTGTTGATAGAAAGTTGTTTTGGATTTGAAAGGAAGATTTGTAGTTTTGTAATAGAACGAGGTTATGTTCTTCGTTCCTAAACGGGTAATATTCAGAGGTGTTTTTATTATGGGACCAATCTGGAAAAAGTATTTAGTGACCCAACCATCGGTAAAACAATTTTTTACCTTACGATTTATAACTATCGCATTCGGGTTATCACTGACGATGTCATGCTCAACGTACAATAAATCGATCGATAACAACTCGCCACTTCAAGGAACCTCAGAGTCAGCCGTTGAAAAAGTCAATAATAGTGATTTTTCTGAGAGCAGGCTTTTGGGGGCCTGGGGGGCAAGGTACATCTCAGCCAATGGGGATGGGTATTACAACGATTACATCATCTTCAAGAAAGGCGATCAAAAAATTGAAGCAATTCGGTGGTCAGTTGCAAAATGCAATCGATGTAAAACATCAGAGGGCCGAAAGCCATATATCTCAGATTTTCCAAAAGCAACCCTGGCAGAAAATGGAGAAAAATTAATAACCCAAATGAAACTACAATTGCAATCCAATCAACTGGTTGAAATCGGAAATTCACCATTAGGCGAAGATATTGTGTTTAGTTCAGGAACAAAAATTACAATTGAGCCTTTCATTGCCGAATGTAATTCAGGGAAATTTATTGCATGTTATTACTTAGGAGAAATGCTTGCAGTGGAGGGTAGAAAATCTGAGGCAGCTGGGTATTGGAAAAAGGCCTGCAGGAATAAAATCATCGAGGCATGTGGCCGACTTAATGGAAAATCAAATCAGTGAACCTTCAAGGTCATGTCACTGAAAGTCCCTGGCGATGAGCATCTTAAAAAATGATCTTCTTATCTTAAAATGTTATTAAAGCGAAAGTTTTTCACATGCTATTTATGGAAAAAAATGTAAAAGCTAAAAAAAATGTTATTGTGGTTTTGGTTGTTGGTGTCGCAATTATAATTCCAGCAATTTTGGTGTGGAATAAACAAGCAGGAGTCAACGAAAACAGAACTAGCCCTAATGTTTTCACGGGTCCGCAACAGAACTGTGTTGTCGAAGGCGGCAAAACAAGATGTTGGGGAGCTGGCCCATTGGAAGAGAAGAAACTATTTGGCACAAAGGATATCTCTTTTGGCCCGAGTCACGCCTGCGCTATCGATAATACTGGAGTTCACTGTTGGGGGAAAAATGACTTCGGGCAAATCGATGTTCCCCAGCTCAAAAATCCTAGAATGGTAACGGCCGGACGGGATCATACCTGCGCATTGGATGACACTGGAGTTAAGTGTTGGGGGAGTGATAGTTACGGGCAAGTTCGGGTTCCAGAGCTCAAGAACCCACGAATGGTGAGCGCGGGTGGGGATCACACCTGTGCAATAGATGACAGTGGAGTTAATTGTTGGGGGTGGGATTATCAAGGTCAGACGAAGGTGGTGCCAGGATTAAAGAACCCTAGAATGATTGCTGCACGAAATGACTCTACCTGCGTTATCGATGATCTAGGAGCTAAATGTTGGGGAAGCAATACTTTTGGTCAGAATAATTCCCCTAAACTCAAGAATCCTAAAAGCATAAGTAACGCTGGCGATCATGTGTGTGCCATTGATGATGACGGGGTAAAGTGTTGGGGGCAAAATAATTTCGGCCAATCCTCTGTTGGTAAACTCATAAATCCTAGAGCAATATCTGCAGCAGGGGCGCACACCTGTGCTATTGACGATACAGGTATTAAGTGTTGGGGAGATGATAAAACTCAACTCCAAAATGAGGCAGCTCAATCCAAAGGGATTGCAGCTACACTTGCAAATCTATCAGCAGGGGGAAAACATAATTGTTTCATTGATAACAATCGCTTAACTTGTTGGGGGAGTAACCAACAAGGACAACTTAATGTCCCAAAGTTAGTGAACCCAAAAATGGTTTCTTCCGGGGGAGAACACAGCTGTGCTATCGATGAAACTGGGGTAGTTTGTTGGGGGAATAACAAAAACGGACAAGTTAATGCCCCGAAGCTCGTGAATCCGAAAATGGTTTCTTCGGGTGGTGCACACACTTGTGCTATCGATGATTCTGGGGTCGTTTGTTGGGGAAATAACGAAAAGGGGCAGATTACTGTCCCGAAGCTCGTGAACCCAAAAATAGTTTCTTCAGGTGGGGAACACACATGTGCAATCGATGACGTTGGGGTGGTTTGTTGGGGAAGTAATACAGCAGGCCAAATCATCGCACCGAAGCTTAGGAACCCTAAAAATGTGACCGTCGGCCGCAATCATACATGTGCGGTTGATGAGGACGGTGTTAAATGCTGGGGTGGCTTTGGCGAAGAAGCTCGGGTACCACATCTTGTACAGCCAAAGAGTGTGGCGGCAGGTGGGGATAGAACATGTACAATTGACTACAACGGTGTGGTTTGCTGGGGAGAGGAGCTTTCCTTCAATTTTAAATCCGAGATAAAAAATCCTAAAATGATCACAGTGGGGGATTATCATATTTGTGTGCTTGATGAGGACGGAGTGAAGTGTGAGGGAAACAATGAATACTTTCAATGCAAGCCTCAGGATGAAGTGGTAAATGAGCGGTTTAGCGAAATATCAAGCAAGGACATTTTGATCCGCAAAGAGGCGGTTACTAAATTGGGTGAACTGGTAGTCAATAAAGACCTCTCACTTAGAAACTTAGAAAAAGTCAGATCAAAGCTGATCGAAAAACTGGCTGACTCAAATGATGATGTTCGGTTTCTGACCGTTAAGGCACTAGGAAAATATGCTGAGGACTCCTCCGATGCTTTGCCTTTAGTTGACGCATTAATCAGAAAAGATAAATGGGTTCGAGAGGATGCTTCCCAAGTAATCGTCCAGCTAGGCACAAAGGCAATTCCCGCTTTGACCAAAGCCATTTCAACTAACGACCCAGATGCGAGAAAAGTTATTGCAGATGAATTAGGAATATTGGGCATTACTGATTCATCAGTGAGTTCGGCATTAGTTCAGGCGTTGGGGGATAAAGATGCAAGTGTTAGGGCAAGTGCAGCTACTGCTCTTACATGGCTCGGGTCTAATTTAGACATCGCTAAAACTGAGCTGGAAAAGTTGAGCACTAATCCAAATCCAGAAATTTCCAAAAAGGCCAAAGCATGCCAGGCACTATCGAACGTAATTAAACTGCGCGCAAATAACAAAGAAATCGAAAAGAAGGAAATAGACCCTCTCACTGGTCTTTGGGAGGCAACCTATAAGAGTCATGCGGGGGACGGTTATTTCACAGATTATGTGCAGATCTGGACCGACGTGCAAGGCTATCGGGGCATCAAATGGGAAATCGGAGTGTACACCGGTTATGATTGGTATCCAGAACGATTAAATTTAGAAGATTTCCGTTCGGTGTCTTCGGTGGTTTTTGCGAAAACAGGTGAGGGGGTTTTGCGCCGAATGGGATTAAAGAAAGAAAGGGGAGCAACAAATGATGGAGCGGTCGAAGTAATTGTAAATCGCGATGATACTAAAGGTTATGAGCCGGAATATAAAAAGCAGAGCGAAATAGTCCAGAATGAGTGTCAAAGGGGAAGCTCTCAGTTTGTTGAGAATGTTTGCGCATTTCCAAAAATAAAGGCGCTCAATGTCGAGTTGTCAATTCTTGAGAAGAGACTCACTACGAAAAGAGAAGAGTTGGTGGTTATGCTTGAACAAAGGAAAAAAGATTTAGAATTTTTTCAGGATTATGAGGAAGAATACATTGCAAGTAGCGTGAAAGAATACAAAAGAATAATAAAGGGTACCAAAGAAAAATTGCGAGATTGGCCTGGAGAAAGGCAATGGCGATTGACAGTTCGGGAAACTTGTTCGGATATTGCCTGTATCACTTCAGCCTATCAGAAACGAGCTAAAGCATTACGTAATCTTAAGATTTACTGAATAAAAGAGCGGTGCGGGATGAAAGAGCGAAAACCAAAAGGAATTATTTGTAAATGGGGTTGCGCTGTTGTTATGGCGTTAGTTATCACTGGTTGCGCCACTTTCAAACAAGCGAGACCTGAGGGCCAAGAAGAAAGGAAGCCAAAATACGAACAGAGATGTTATAGCGAGCATCTTTTTGTAGAAATAAAGAGCGTTGATAAAAGTAGACTTGAGCTGAAATTTGAAGGAATTGGTGTTCAGGGACTAGTTGGAAAGGTTCCGATCATGAAAAACGAAGACAGTGAAGGAGAAGACGGTGAGTTTGATGGCCCAGTAAAGGTAGATGCAAAAATATTGTCAGGTATTGGTTCCGAGAAAAACGTTAGACTGAAACCTCTGAAAGTCTGGAATTTAGAAAATGGTAAAGAGCTAGGTATTAAACTGAACGACGACTGGAGCATAAAAGTTGAGAGGTGTGAGCATGACGTTGCAGAAGGATTTACTCAAAAAGCACTGCGATTTAATGGAGACCAGATATGTTGTGGAGATTTAATTTTTTATGATGTGGCTTGTAAGCAGGGAGATAAAAAGTCCTGTGATGTATTAGATAACGAATAGGCGCTCTGTGATCCTCCTCAAAAAACGGAGTCGAAAAATATAGATTGGGTCCACCCGTGGTTATTCGCGTCCAACCATCGATTTATGCGAGGCGGAAAGTAGTGTTCCTTGAAACGGTCGAGAACCGACTGGCTGACGGTAAACTCAATTCTTATCGTTGCTCGCGAGGTGATTTTATTTGCAAAGCTCGAAAATAAAAAGCCTGGATTTAAGGTGAAATATGTGGGCTGGAAAAGGGGCCCTATGGACGATGAGGAGCTGTTTCTCCAAGAACGAGAGGAAAGTTTTAGTTTCGATGGTATGAAGGTCACTAGAATACCTCCGATCGGACCCAATATCAGCCAATCAACTTATGAGTGGCTTGACATGGAATGGGACGAGGCTGTTCAGTTTTCTCGTGGGGATTTGACGGCACTAAAAAATTGGCATTCAGAAAGACAAAAACTCATTAGAGGAAGATTTGACAAAGTCCTCAAATGTCCCAATAGAAAATCACAGGTGTTAACTATGCAATCCGAAGATAAAAAGAAAACATATTTTTTTCGTTGAAGATTACTCGGGAAATGAATTTGTTATGAGAAGTATACACGCTGGTTTGCCAGGAGATCTTGCCAAGGTTTGTTCTGAAGCGGGCAAATCAAAACTTTATTAACATTCGTGATAAAAAATAGCATTTATTAGGTAATTATCCGTTGATTAACTCCGCTGTGGGACATTACCTCCGCTTACATTTCATTTTCTAAATACAAGACTTAATGGGATGAGTTCATCTACTCTTGCAAGGTAATTTGTTTTGTCGTTTTACAATTGGGACACGACCTAACAAATTCATTCAAATGGATACTTCCCATTAAGGGTCCACGACAACGAGTGCAGGTTTGATATTTAATATAGGGAAAACCCCAGTGTTTCTCACCTTCATTATGAATCTTGAGGCGCCAGTAATCAGGAAGACCTGTTGAGTAGGCACCATGAATGTTTACCCAGCCAATTTTTGACGATTCGATTCGCTCAGTGCCACCACAGTCGGGACAAAAATTGGTTTGGCAGACGGGAATATAGGGTACCTTGTCCCGCAATGGCCACCCCTGCCAACTAGCCATTTTTTCAAAAGCACACTTTTTACAAAAGATATTGAACTCAAGCTCATTCACCCCATTTCCTGCGGTAATTTGTCGTAGAACCTTTCGATCCTGAACTAACCCTTTCCAGGTCTTATAAAAGACATAGGCTTGATGTTGTTCAAGCTGAAAGTGAGTCGATATTTTTCGAGAAGCCTCGAGCAGGCTATCCCCATTCGAGAGTAGTTTGTCCACGGCATCCACGATCTGTTCTTTATCATCATTACTAAAGGCTTTGCTGGGGGGCTTGGTGCGACTCCTTTGAAAAGAAGTGGAACTAGTCTTTTTGTAGGTCGACCGTGTTTTTTTTTGTGAGGGCATATTAATTAGATCGGTATTTAGACACTTTTTCTGAACCCGTTGTCCCAATCTGACAGCCCCTACTGTTACACTAAGAATTGTGAAGCAATTGTGAAGAAATCTTAACGGAAACTCCACTGAGAGTGGCGCGTTAAAAAGCCGAAACTAAAATTAGACTAAGATGTCTCAGGAGGTTAAAAGGTGATTCCGCCTTCAAAGCATTACGTTGACTTTTTTTTTGCGGTTTCCCTTTTTATCTTGAGTAACCCATGTGTTGGCGACACAAAGCTCATTGGCCGGACCTACTCGTATCTGCAGGGATTTCCAATTGGAGAATCAACTAACGATGGAGCCCCTCCCGCTCATCTTCGACCAAAGCTTGAGCTCTTAAGAAAAGAGATAATGGTGAGGATTCTCGAAGAGCTTGGAAAAGCCCCACTTAATGAGTCTGAGACCAACCTGAAAGCAAGGGTCAGAAAGACAATCCCGATAACTTCCTCGGAGGCACCGTTTTTTGGACAGGTACTAGACCTGGAATTAAAAAAGGTGTGGGACCAGCCTCAACTGGTGGCTTTATTAATTCGCCAAGCTGCAGTTTGTGGAACCGATGATTCCCTATATTTAATCTCAAGATCTGAAAAGGACTCAAGGATAGTCTATCGCAAGGAATCTGCCTATCAAGACCATCCTTATGAGGTCACTAGTTGGCCTCTCACTTTTTTGGGAAAGACAAGCAAGGTGGGACCCTTATTTTTGGTCACTTCTGAACGCAGAACAACGTGTACTTCAAATTGGCGTACCCACGAGATCATAGTTGCATCCCAAAATGGCTTCGATGGTGACTTCAAGGAGAGAGCAAGAACTTTTGTAACTGCACTTGAGATAAATGATATTACCGACCTCGAAAATAAGGGTGCTGGCTTTAAGCTGATATATCAAGGTCACAAACTGGGTTTTCAATCAGATGCAGAATTCGATTCTTCGGAAGACACCCGCGAAGAACGATTTAGCTTTGATGGGCAGAGTGTGAAGAGGTTACCGCCCATTGGGTCCAATCTTAATGAATCCGTCTTTGCCTGGTTTGAAATGGACTGGTCAGTTGCCATTCAGTTTTCAAAGGGTGAATTGACCTCTCTTAGAAATTGGCACAAACAACGGGACATTTTTATGGAAGGCAAAATAGAAACAATACATCGATGTCCAAACAGCACAACACAAGTGTTAACCATGAAATTACCAGATGACCCGAAATCCTATTTCCTCGTTTCGGAATACTCACCCAGAGATTTTAAAATGAGAAGTATAAGAAAAGGGCAGGCTGGAAATTTCTCGACAGTCTGTTCTGACTTGGGCAAATAAGAGCGTTGTTTTTAAGGTGAGATACCGACTCAACATTAGCCATCAGACAACAAGGTTAAATCTCTTATCTTCTGCTCTTTGCATTCAAGCCATTATCAATATTGACCCTGCTTTGATTATCATAAACCAAAAGCACTGCGCGACCGAAGAGATGATGAAGAGATTTTTTTTCAAAAGGGCTTTTCATGACGAAGATTCTGACCTCATATTTACAAAATAAACACACACTCCTCTTGCTTTCCCTGAATTTCCTCTGCCTAAATCTTGTATTGGCGAAGGAAATAAAACAAGAGGCCTTATTGTTCACCACAAGATTAGAGTCATTGATAGCCTGTGAACAAGGTGATCTTGGAAGATGTCAAGCACTCGAGCTAAGTTCTACAGAGGTTATTCGCTCCAAAAAATCTGAGGCTGAAGCAGCGAAATTACTTACGAAGCGTTGTCAGCTGAAGACAAAAGAGGCCTGTCTAAATCTCGGATCCCTCTTTGCGGAGGGACGTGGGGTACAAAAATCCAATAGCAAAGCATTTGAGCATTTCAAAAGGGCCTGTGATTTGAAAGATGGCGTTGGATGTTTTGCAACAGGAGCCTCCTATAAAGAGGGGTTCGGAGTAAAACAATCTTTACCCAGAGCAGCCGAATTCTTCTCGAAATCGTGCGACCTCGGAGAAGGACAGGGATGCGATAGTTTTGCTCTCTTGCATATACAAGGGCTCGGCGTTCCACAGTCTTTTCAAAAAGCCGCTGAATTTCTTTCAAAATCATGTGAGTTGGAAAATGGTGATGGATGTTTTCATCTTGCGAATCTTTTTGAAGATGGAATCGGTGTGACAAAATCACTGGTTAAATCAAATCAATTATTTTCAAAAGCTTGTGATTTGGGAAATGGCAAAGGGTGTTACAACTTTGGCAATTCCTTTAGAGATGGCATCGGTGAAGTAAAATCCGAAGTTAAAGCAAATGAGTTCTATACAAGGGCATGTAAACTTGGAGTCGGACTCGGATGCTATAGCTTAGCCTTATCTTATATGAGAGGAACCGGTTTCCCACAATCTGACGTCAAAGCAGCGGAGTTTTTCACCAAATCCTGTGAACTGGAAATTAAAGATGGTTGCTTTAATCTCGGTGTTTTCTATGAAAAAGGCAGTGGCGTGAAGAGATCATTGGCAAAAGCGGCCGATTTTTTTTCCAAGGCTTGTAAATTAGGCGATTCTGAAGCCTGTGCCGTTAGAATTACCCAATGCAAATCGGGTGAAACCAGCGGGGAATGCATGGGTAAAAACCCAAAATAGGATAGTCTCCTTTGTCCCCCCCTGACAGCCCCCACGTTTACACTGAGAATTGTGAAGCAATTGTGAAAAAGGCTTAACGGAAACTCCATTGAGAGTGGCGCGTTAAAAAGCCGATAAAGAGGCAGTATGCCACCAAGAAACGCACAGGTTCTGAAGTGTTTGGTTCAACATGGTCTTCAGGTCACTGTTGTCCTATCTCACGATTCATTTTTGAGGGCGTATGACCTTAACCACAAGGAGGCTATGGAAATGGCCCCAAGGGCGGAAGTGCTACTGTTAAGTTGCAACAGCAGAAAGATGAGGGTGTTCCTTTGATAAACATCAGAAAAGTTAATGGTGAGCCGGCGTTTATTAACCTAAAAATGTTGAGCAGTGAGAGGTGTCTTTTTACATGGTAACAGATAATATAGATGAACTCCGTAATTGGATCAGCAGCTTTAGACCTGACCATTGGATGTTAAGGACCTAAAATCTCCCTTGGAATTGCTCTCAACGGAGTTGGCCGAATTAAAATCCCATTTTTACAAAATGCTGCTAGATAAAACGGATCTTAACTATTTTGGCAAAGTCAGAGCTAAAGCACCGATAGCAGTCACTCCGGCGGCAGAAAAGACGGTAAAAAAGTCACGCTTTCAACATTCGCTCGATGTTAGATTGGCTTTGTCCGCTTATATAGTAGAAAAACTTCATGGAGATCCTAATTTTGGGAGAACTAAATTTGCCAAGGTATTCTATTTTGCTGATAGAGTTTCCAAACTAGACCTTCAAACCCAATACAAGAGAGAAGCAGCTGGGCCTTTGGACCAGAGAGCATTCTACAATGAAAAAACGGGAATCGAAGCCCAGGCTGAAAAGCTAGGGTACTTCGGCACCGAGAAAAAAGCACTCAAGAATAAAAACGGAGGAATCATTCGATACAAGCCTGGCAAAAATCTGCAAGTGGCAGCCGGTTCACTTTCAAGCTTTTTATCCAACGACGCAGCCAAAAATGAAATTGATAGAATTATTAATCTTCTCAGGCCACTAGATACCGATCAGACTGAAATCGTAAGCACTCTTTACGCTTGCTGGAATGATCTTCTTCTTGATAGTCGGGATCGCGTTGCTGATTCAGCGATAATTGAGGAGTTGTTAACGAACTGGCATGATCGGAAAAAGCGCTTTACAAAAGACCGGTTACAAAAAGCTCTTGACTGGATGAAAAAGAATAAATTAGTGCCCAGCGGAACCGGCAAACGCACTGAACGAAAACCAGACTTTTAACCAATAAGGACAGATTATTGGATGTGTGAGCCCGAAAGGCTGGTTGCTGTTTCGGGCTAATGATCTGAATCATCAAACCCGGTCGGTCCAAAATGGGTCTTGGCTCCCAATCGTTGTTAAAACTATTGAATAGCTATTCCTTTAAAGGGGCTCGTTGCTTAAATTTAGTTGTGTCTTGGAGCTGTTCACATTTGCTTCATATTCTTTTTGAACTTCAAACCAGCCACACTGTTTGCAGATGTGCCTATGGTTCGAGGTTCCTACTTGCCGGCCGGTATTTGTAAACAATTGTTGAATTTAGTATCAGAGACCTGCCTTGGGAAGGTTTGTCCGATTGATTAGTTCGGTAAAAACAGCCGCTAGCTATGCGTGTTTTGTGTGATTGTTTTCATAATTCAAAGTTAAAATGCATTTATTAGCTGCCGATAAGATGGCATGGCTAAGCAAGTCAGAAATCCGGTTGCAAAAAAACAAATAGAATATTCCTCTCGGATAACAGTTGCAGAGGCAAACGACATAATTAGAAAATTTGTGGGGGTGCCGTTTCGAGATTTAGCTGACTTCGCTGAAATTAAAGATCTCAAAACTGACAAAGGCTTGGTTGGTAAAATACTTGAGAGGAAGATAGGGATTCCAAATTCAAACGCACAGATAGATCTCGCAGATGGGGAATTGAAGACGAACAAATGCAATGTTGAAGGTCTACCTAAAGAACGAATTTTTATAACCCAAATAAAGACCCAATTTGACAACATAATAGCTGGCCAGGAGTTTGAGGAAACCCATTTGTTTAAAAAGATACAAAGATTACTGTATGTGCCTGTGTGTAAAGACGGGGAACAAGCAAACTGGTTTTTTTTTCCACCCATTCTAGTTGACTTGAACTCTTCGTATTTTGAAAATATAAAAAAGCATCTAAAGTCTGACCATCGCAGAATTGTTGACCAGTTAAAGAGACATATTGAGGTGGATGGGGAAATACATACGGCTAACGGAACGTTGATACAAGTCAGAACTAAAGATTATCGGCCGTACTCGCCTATTTTTTCCAAAATATACGACAAAGAAATCGCAAATAAAAATTATGCATTTTATTTTCTTCCAGTCTTTGGGACCTTTCTTCAATTGCTTTCATCAGATTATCCCTACCGTCAAAATATTGGCAGGATATCCAAAGTTACTTTGAAAAAAATAGGATAGTATTGTTATGGGAAGCGGTCGCCGTTATAATAAAGGCATATTCTAATCCAATCATGCTTTGTAATTTAACGAAACAAATCGACCCAAGAACTAAAAAAGGCAAAAACAATTCACTTCCCAACCTTTTTACTAGCCCGGACAAAAAGTTTCAGCTTTTCCAAGGTGACTCTCTTGAGCTTCTTAAATGTTTCAAGGATGAGAGTATCGACTTAGTGTTTGCAGATCCCCCTTATTTTTTATCCAACAATGGTATTACTTGCCACGCTGGGAAAATGGTGTCGGTGAATAAAGGTCGGTGGGATGTTAGTATGGGGTTTAAAGATAATTATTCTTTTGTGAGGTCGTGGCTTTCCGAATGTCAGCGATTGCTCAGCGCGAACGGAAGTATCTGGGTCTCGGGAACTAGTCATATTATTCATATAGTGGGCAGTGTAATGATGGAGCTGGGTTTTAAAATTTTAAACGACATAACCTGGGTAAAACCGAACCCACCGCCAAATCTATCTTGTCGATATTTTACCCATGCTACTGAAACAATAATTTGGGCAGGGAAGAATAAGAAGACAAAGCATGTGTTCAACTATGCTTGCATGAAAGAATTAAACAATAATAAGCAAATGAAGTCGGTTTGGGAGATGAAAGCTCCTTCAAAGACTGAGAAAAAATGGGGGAAACATCCGACTCAAAAACCACTCGCGCTACTTGATCGTATAATACTAGCTTCGACTAATCCTGGAGACTCAATTCTTGATCCTTTTAGTGGTTCCGCCACAACCGGAATTTCTGCATGGCTGAACAATCGATCTTACATTGGGATTGAAAAAGTTGAGGAGTATAACGCCTTAGCAATTAAGCGATTTAATGATGCATTAGCCAACAAGACTGCCTCAGCCTAATTGATCGCAAGAACAATATAAAATCCACGTGTCGATTTATTTCCCCCCCGTCCTCCCCTGTCAAACCCCACCCTTACACTGGAAGTCAGTCGGGAGGGAGCATGAAGGAGAATGTTTTAGTTATCGGTCCTAGGGGAATGCTAGCCCAAGAATTTACAGAGCTCTTAAATAAGCATTTTCAGGTTGTTCATTACCCCAATACCACTCTGGCCGAGGGGCTGATTCCGTTATTGCAACCACGCCTTATCATTCTCGAGGGAGTAACCCCTTGCACTGTGGCTAGAAATCTTTCACTGCAGGCTGCTCAACTGAGCGAACGGCCTCTTTTTGAGGGCCCAGGCATTCTGGTGGACTCTCAACTAGGCCGGGTGTTGGTGGAGGGAAAACGGGTTCATTTCTCCCAAATTGAAATGAATTTAATCTGTTTGCTCATGAGAAACCCAAATCGAGTGTTTTCAAGAGATGAGATTATTACCCAAGTGTGGGGCTTGGGAGTGTATGTGCTAGACCGAGTGGTGGATTCTCATATAAGAAACATCAGAAAGAAATTGGGACCCTTTAAGAAACACATAGAAACCGTCTACGGAGAGGGCTATAAATTCAATTCTGAAATTGTTTCTCCAGTGCCAGAGGCAAACGGTTCATTGAAAGCCGCTTAAATTATTTTTACAGTTTTACCCTATGAAACTCCACCACTTCGGCAGGCATCGTTGTAGATTCTTTCTCCGCCTTGCTAGTGAGCCCTTTAAAAACAAAGTAGATTGAAACCGCAACCATGGGAATCGTAACGAGCATAAAAGCGCCCATTTTCCCCTGAATGGGCTTTTGAACCTTAAATAACGAAAGTGCCGTAGGGTAGAGGCCATAGAAAATAGAAAGCAGCATGAGAGCAAATCCTTTTCCTATTTGAGTCGCATCGTCTAAATGGG
>Ga0214923_10006236_pt1 | contig 13487 bp, 10 predicted proteins | sample LL1510_MetaG_FD_177993 | JGI IMG/M metagenome (GOLD analysis project Ga0214923, IMG submission 177993) | Freshwater microbial communities from Lake Lanier, Atlanta, Georgia, United States - LL-1510 | ecosystem: Environmental > Aquatic > Freshwater > Lake | place: USA: Georgia | collected...
TATTGCCGTTTTTCCAGGGATACACCCAATGACTATGTCCGCCGGTACCCTCATTACCAAAGCCATTGGCTACAACATCTTTTCCGGTAGCCAGCAGTTGCACTTTTTTTTCATCCGGCACTTTTGAACGGTCAACGGCTTCATTACCTGCATCCCAAATAGAAAAAATCACCCTGCGCTCGGTGGGGCTAATAATTTGAATACCAAAATACCCTCTCGAAAAACCATTGGCCATATAATAACTATGCGGGGCATCTGCGCCAACGGGCACGGTGATTTCGTTATAAAAAGCAATGGCTTTAGCAGAATCGGGCAATGGGTAGCGCAAATGTACGGAAGCAGCATTGCGGCGGGGTTTGGTGTTGAAATGTATACCGGGCACAGCAGTACCGGATAATTCAATACCCTGAATATCTGCAACAGCCTGCCCACCCTGGCGGATATCTTCAAGTTTGATTTCGTAAAAGCCGCTGTCTTTTATGATGGTGTTCGCCACTTTTAGCGAAACATACTTATCCGACTTAGGAATCGTAACCTGTGCTTTTTTTCCGGGGATGGATACCTGCACCAGACTACCAGCTGCTTTATTTTTTGCGAGTAGGGTAACCTGCAAAGTACCTTTTTTACGGAGGTAGAAATAATAATGCAATACCTGATTAGGATCTTTCCAGAGGGCAGCTTTTTGTTGGAAATTAAAGAGTGTGCCTTCCTGATTTTCTAGGGGTGTGGCATAACCGGTATATCCGGGTATTACAACTACCTGAGCCGTGAGCGTTTGGATAAAGCAGCAAATGAAAACAACCAGGAAGCATTTTTTCATTAAAGGGTGATTTGAATCAAACTTAGTAATTTTTGGACAAATGGGGTTGGGTGAGCGCAAGGGAATGATTGCGAATCAATCTGCAGAATATGGGGGAAAGATTAAGTGTTAGATTCAGAAGATTTATTGAGACATATACCCATATAAGCACAAAAAATATACAACAAATAAAAAGTCCTTTTGATGAATTATGATAAATTATTTATATTTGAAGGGAAGTGCTTCTCATTATAAGATAACCACAAAGCTCCAATTTTCTCCGCGTGATTGAGTGGCGTGTATTTTTAAATTTTGGGAAATATTTTAAAATTAAACGGACTAAAGAAATAATGGAGACACCAGAAAATAATCCTAATGACAGCAATGTAAAAAGCACTATTGACGCTGTAACAGGACTTGTAAAAGCAGTTCCTGTTTACAATGATGCAATCCAACCAGCCGCTAAAGAAATTGGGAAGTCACTAGCGACAGTAGCTAAGACAATCAATATTGCACTTGCCCCAATAAGTGCTTTAGTTTGGGGTTATGAAAAAATTAGTGAGTTTGTTCAAAAAAGAGTTGCTGAGAAACTAAAAGAAATTCCAGAAGAAAATATCGTAACGCCTGACCCTTCAGTTGTTGGACCTGCCTTAGAAGCATTAAGATTTACAGGCAACAATGAGATTTTAAGTGAACTTTACGCTAATCTCATAGCAAACTCATTAGATAAGGAAACAATCAAAAAGGCACATCCTGGTTTTGTTGAAATAATAAAAAATATGACATCTGACGAGGGCCTTATTTTAAAGATTTTTTATCCAAATGTTTATAAGCCAATAATTGATTTTAAACTAAAAATTAAAAAGGGTACAGGGGGTGAATTTAACCTAGTAAATAATTATTCAAATATTGGAGAAGAAGCGGGTTGTAAATATCCTGATTTGACAGCACAATATATAGATAATTTATGCCGACTTGGACTTTTACATATTCCAGCAGGCCGACATCTTGTTGAGCCAAATGCATATGACATTTTACTCAAGACAGACGAGTATGAAAAATTCAAAGCTCAACATGAGACTGAACACACTGGAGTTACAGAAATTAAAAAATACATAGAACTAACTCAATTAGGAATACAATTTAAAGAAGCGTGTGTTACGGATAAAGGTAAGTAATGCTGTGTTTATCTGCACTTTTGGCATTCTTGCGGGAGATGGACAATTTGAAAACAAAATATTTAGTAAACATTGCGCTTCTGACAGGTTTGAAATTTAAATCCGCCAAAAAATAAAACAGCCAACTGTTAAAAGTAATCATAATAGACGACACAACAAAGACCAAGCAGATAACTATAAAAATAAATAAACCGCTAATTTTGAAAGGGCATCAAGGATATATAGAGTATATTTTGTGTAAAGAGCAACTGAGTCAACATTCATTGCCGACCCAACTGTATTTTTTATTTTCCCCACAGCACTTTTTTTTTATACCAATTTTAGCCAGACGCACAAGTGGAACATTTGGTTTTGACCCCCACGCACAAAGCCAATACTTCGGCAAAATCCAATGAGTCAATTTTGCCAACACACAAAAGACCGAATTCAACATTAAAAACAAGGTTTATTTTGCGTATTTTAACCGACTAAAAATTGTAAATATTAAAGTAAAAGTGAATCAAGACCCGGAACAAATAGCAAGAGATAACATTGACAAGCAACTGATTGCTTGCGGCTGGGTTATTCAGGACAAGGACAAAATAAACCTGAATGCTGCTCTTGGTGTGGTAGTTCGCTACTATTTGACACAAGACGGAAAAGAAACAGATTATGTCTTATTCATTGATAAAAAACCAGTTGGTGTAATTGAAGCAAAACGAGAAGAAGAAGGACACCGCCTGACAACTGTTGAAGAACAATCAAACGAATACGCTAACAGCAAACTGAAATATCTGAATAACGACCCTTTGCCATTTGTGTATGAAAGCACAGGTGATGTAACAAGGTTCACAGACTTTCGAGACCCAAAACCACGTTCAAGACCAGTTTTTACTTTTCACAGACCTGAAACTTTCAGAACTTGGTTGAAAGCAGAAAAATCACTACGCAAAAGTTTGTTGGATATCCCAGCATTGCAAACCGAAGGATTGAGAGATTGCCAAATAAAAGCCATAACCAAACTTGAAAGTTCTTTCAAAAAATTTAAGCCAAAGGCTTTAATTCAAATGGCTACTGGTTCAGGTAAAACCTTTACCGCAATTTCTTTCATTTATCGTTTGTTGAAATTTACAGAAGCAAAACGCATTCTGTTTTTGGTTGACACCAAAAACCTTGGAGAACAAGCGGAACAAGAATTCATGTCATTTCTGCCAAATGACGACAATAGAAAATTTACTGAATTGTATGGAGTTCATCGCTTGAAATCAAGCTTTGTGCCTACTGACAATCACGTTTATATCAGCACAATTCAAAGGCTTTATTCTATTCTTAAAGGGACTGAATTAGAAGAAGCAGCGGAAGAAGAAAATCCCAATGAACGTTGGCAACCTAAAGAGCCAATGCCAGTTGTTTACAATGAAAAATTACCTATTGAATTTTTCGACTTCATTGTAATTGACGAATGCCACCGAAGTATTTACAACTTGTGGATGCAGGTAATTCAATACTATGATGCTTTTCAAATTGGTTTAACGGCAACACCCGACAACAGAACCTTTGGTTATTTCAATCAAAACATTGTAAGTGAATACACCCACGAACAAGCCATTGCAGACGGTGTAAATGTTGGCTTTGATGTTTTCCTGATTGAAACACAAATCACACAACAAGGCGGAACTATCTGGAAAGGTGAATATGTAGAACGCAGAGAAAAACTTTCAAGGAAAAAGCGTTGGGAACTGCAAGACGAAAACGAGAACTACACTGCGAATCAACTTGACAAAGACATTGTAAATCCGAACCAAATCAGGCTCATCATTAAAACATTCAAAGAGCATTTGCCTGAAATGTTTCCCGACCGATACACAGAAAACGGAGAATTTGAAATTCCGAAAACGCTAATCTTCGCTAAAACAGATTCTCATGCTGATGACATCATCAACATTGTAAGAGAAGAATTTGGAGAAGGAAATAGTTTCTGCAAAAAGATTACTTACAGAAATAAAGACGAAGACCCGAAATCGGTTTTAGCACAATTCCGAAACGATTATTTCCCAAGAATAGCTGTAACAGTTGACATGATTGCCACTGGAACGGATGTGAAACCGTTGGAATGTTTGCTTTTTATGCGTGACGTAAGAAGCAGAAACTATTACGAGCAAATGAAAGGCAGGGGAACAAGAATCATTACCCTTGACGATTTACGAAAAGTAACCCCAACAGCCAAACACACCAAAGACCACTTTGTAATTGTGGATGCGGTTGGCGTAACCAAAAGCATAAAAGCGACAGCCGACCTTTGGAGAAGAAGCCAGGCGTTCCGTTGAAAGATTTATTAGGTGCAATTGCCGTTGGAAATCGTGATGAAGATTTGTTTTCATCATTGGCAAATCGCTTATCTAGATTAGAAAAGCAAGTTACCGAGCAGGAAAAGCAACAATTCAGCGAAAAGGCAGAAGGCAAATCGCTGAAACAAGTAGTGAATGAATTGCTACAAGCCTATAATCCTGATGTTTTAGACGATTTGAAAGCAAAAGTGGAAACAGAAATGGCGGGAGAATCTCCAATGGCAAAAGAAGAAGCATTCAACAAGCTACGTGACGAACTAAAAGAAAAAGCAGCAGATGTATTTCACAGTTCCGATTTAAGAGAATACATAGAAAATGTTCGCAGGGCACACGAACAAACCATTGATATAACCAACCCTGACACTTTATTAAACAAAGGATGGGCAACCGACAGCAAAGAAAAAGCTGAAAACATTGTGGCTGATTTTAATGCTTGGATTGCCCAACATCAGGACGAAATAACTGCCCTACAGATATTTTATACGCAACCCTATCGCAGACGTGAACTGAATTACAAAATGATTCAGGAAGTGTTGGAGAAATTGAAACTGGAAAAACCGAACCTTGCTCCTTTCCAAATTTGGAAAGCGTATGAGCAATTGGAAAAAGCCACAGGAAGCCCAAAATCTGAATTGATTGCATTGGTTTCACTGCTTCGCAGAATATCGGGAATTGACTCAACGCTGATAGACTATTCAAACAAAGTGGATTTAAATTTCCGTGACTGGATTTTAAAAAAGAACGCAGGGCAACACAACCGATTTACCGAAGAACAAATGCAATGGCTGAGAATGATTAAAGACCATATTGCCACAAGCATACATTTAGATAAAGATGATTTGGACTACACGCCTTTTGATGCCGAAGGTGGTAAAGGCAAAATGTGGCAGTTGTTTGGTGAGCAGATGAATGAAATTATTAACGAACTAAACGAAGCACTGGCAGCATAATGAAGGAATCACAACAAATAATGATGCAACATTCAGAAGTTAAAGTTCGACTTCTGAAACTCTATCTAGAAAGATATTTGAATGTTCTTTCAGCATCAAAGTATATTGGTGACATCAATGTGTATGACCTCTTTTGTGGTGAAGGCATCTATGAAAACAATGGCAAAGGAAGTCCAATTGTAATTCTTGAAACTATAAAAAATATTTTTTATGCCAGCAAGGCTAATGGAACATCAAAGGATAAATTCAATTGCTTCTTTAATGACATTGAAAAATGGAAAGTTGAAAAACTTCAAAATGAAATTGCAAATAGAAAATTGCACTATTCTGAAATAGGCAACTTAAACTTTTCTAATGATGATTATCGCTTGCTGTTACCAAAAATCAGCAATGACATCAAAGCTTTGAAAAAGGAAAAAGCTTTTGTATTCATTGACCCATATGGCTATAAAGACATAAAGGTATCTGATATAAAAAGCTTGCTGCAAACCAATAAATCTGAAGTTCTTTTATTCCTTCCAACCCAATTCATGTTTCGCTTTGAAAGCAAAGGAACACCTGAATGCTTGATAGAATTTATTAATGAACTAATGCCAGTTGAACAATGGCCAAATAGTGAAACAGGAATTGATTTTATTGAGAATCTTACAGAAGCATTTAGAAACTCATTAGGTAGTAATTACTTTGTGGACTCCTTTATAATAACGAGAGATAAAAATCAATTCTTCTGTCTATTCTTTTTCACAAGCCACATATATGGGTTTGATAGAATGCTTGACGCAAAGTGGAAAATTGATGAAGAAGAAGGAAGGGGCTGGAATTATCAAACAGAACATTCCCTATTCAGTCAAGTGGACAAAAGAGCAAATACATTCAAGTTTGAACAAAAATTGCAAGATTTTCTAAAAACCGAAAGAACGAATAGCGAAGTATATCAATTCACTTTGCACAACGGGCACTTGACATCACACGCAAATGAAATTTTGACAAAACTTCAAAGCGATGGAAAACTTTCCGCTATCAAAACTGATTGGACACCTGCTAGAAAATCTTCGTTCTACTTAAATTACAAGGAGCATAAAAACGAACCGAACAAAATCAAAATAAAGCTTAAATAATCATGGCACAATCAAGCATAGAATGGACAGAAATGACTTGGAACCCAGTTACGGGTTGCGATAAAATTTCGGCTGGCTGCAAATTTTGCTATGCAGAAGTTATGGCAAAGCGATTGAAGGCAATGGGTGTAGAAAAATATCAGAATGAATTTAAACTTACTATCCATGAAGATGAATTAGCTACGCCTTACACTTGGAAAAAATCAAAGGTTGTTTTTGTGAATTCAATGAGTGATTTGTTTCACAAAGATGTTCCTATTGAATTTATTCAAAAGGTTTTCAGAGTGATGAAAGAAAATCCACAACATGTTTTTCAGGTATTAACCAAAAGAGCAGATGTAATGCTCTACTATGATAAAGAAGGTTGGCTTGACTGGTCGCATAACATTTGGATGGGTGTTTCTGTAGAAAATGAGAAAGCCATGAAACGCATTGACCTATTAAGACAGTCGAATGCAAGAACTAAATTTTTAAGCTGTGAACCATTGATTGGTCCTTTACCAAAACTCAATTTAAAAAACATTGATTGGGTTATCGTTGGTGGCGAAAGTGGAAGAAAACCAAGACCAATGAAAAAAGAATGGGTTTTGGATATAAAGCAACAATGCGAAAAAAAGGATGTTGCTTTCTTCTTCAAGCAATGGGGTGGCACAAACAAAAAGAAAACGGGCAACTTACTTGACGGAAAGAAATATTTAGAAATGCCCGAATTCGAGCAAGAAGAATTATAGAATGATTGAATTTGATACTTTACCCGCTGGCTGGACTATTGCCAAGTTTGAAGATTTGTTGAATTACATCCAACCGACAAACTATATCGTAAAGTCAACCGATTATAAAGACACCTACCCAACACCTGTTTTAACGGCAGGTAAATCATTCATTAAAGGTTACACCAACGAAACAAACGGCATTTTTACCAAATTGCCAACGATAATTTTTGACGACTTTACAACAGCAACGCAGTTTGTAAATTTTCCTTTCAAGGTAAAATCATCAGCCATGAAGATTTTACAACCGACTTGCGATTTAGTAAACATCAAGTTGGCGTATTACTTTATGCAAACCGTTCACCTGAAAGGCGAAACCCATAAACGGTTTTGGATTTCAGAATATTCACAGATTCCAGTTCCACTTGCTCCTCTGAATGAGCAAAAACGAATCATTGACAAAATTGAACAACTACTCACCGACCTTGATAAAGGCATTGAGTATTTAGAAACCACCAAACAGCAATTGAAAGTTTATCGTGAGTCCGTTTTAAAATGGGCATTTGAAGGCAAGTTCACAAAGTCAAAAATGCAATTTGAAAAAATTGGAACACATGCAAATTTAATTACAAAAGGTGCATCACCTAAATGGCAGGGATTCAATTACACCAATGACTCTAGTCAACTTCTGTTTGTTACAAGTGAAAATGTTCGTGAGAATTATATTGATGTTACCGAACCAAAATATTTAAACCTTGGATTTAATCAAATTCAAAAGCGGTCAATTCTTCAAAAAGATGACGTTCTTTTTAACTTGGTTGGGGCTTCAATTGGTCGTGCAGCAATTTACAACCTTGACAGAATTGCAAATATCAATCAAGCCGTTGCAATCATTCGTTTAAAACACACACTAAGCAATAAATACCTTTCTTATTATTTGAATGCTGAAGTCGCTAAGCAGAAATATCTTGGAAAGGTAGTAGATGTTGCACGAGCAAATCTAAGTTTAACAGACGTTTCAAACTTAGAGATACCTGTCCCTCTTGTGAGTTCAGAACAAATTAAAATTATTCAGGAAATCGAATCCCGTCTTTCCGTTTGCGATAAAATTGAAGAAACCATTGAAAGCAGTTTGCAACAGGCAGAAGCTTTGCGGTTGAGCATCATCAAAAAAGCATTTGAAGGCAAACTCGTTCCGCAAGACCCAAATGATGAACCTGCGGAGAAGTTGTTGGAGAGAATAATAGCCCTTCGAAAAGCTCAGGGCAAGCAAGGAAAAGCAAAGCCTGAGAAGAAGGGGAAAGTGAAAGCGGAGAAGAAACCTAAACGAAAAGAGAAAATTGAAATATGACACCAAAGAATAACATAAAAGTATTGGTGGCATCCACTATTTATGGTTATCAAGACCAGCTATCGGCTATTTACGCCCAGTTAGATAGTTATGGTTATGATGTGATGAATTCGCACATGGGAACGGTTTATGCCGGTGCTGATAAATCGAACTTAGCAAATTGTTTGGATGCTGTGGATGAATGTGATGCATTTTTAGGAATCATTCGTCCTGAATATGGCTCAGGAGTAATTGGCGAAACTTCCATTACACACGAAGAAGTTTTAAGAGCTATTCTTTTGAAAAAAGCAAGATGGTTTTTAGTGGATTCTAAAGTAGTGTTTGCTCGTCAACTTTTGAATAAATCAGAAATTGTTGACAGGCATACACTGAAACCAATTAAAACCGAGAATATAATTATACGTCCGAATTCACTGATTGATGTTCGCTGTATTGACATTTATAATCTTGTAACCAAAGACAAAGTGCCCTCAAAAGAAAGAGTAGGCCATTGGGCACAGGAATTTTATGATTTACCCGGTTTGCAGAGATATGTTGAAGGTCAATTCAGAGACGTTGAGAAAGTAAAGCGAACCATTGATTACATGAAAAAATTGAAGCCATGACAGACTTTGAATACATACAATCCCTTTTAAAGGAAAATGAAGGCAATCAATTGGAGTTCATAGAATCATTCAATTACAAGCGTATTGCAGAAACAGTTTGTGCATTTCTCAACACACAAGGCGGAAGAATTATTGTGGGTGTGAATGACAAAAAAGAACCTGTATTAAAACAAGGAATTAGCGAAGACTTTAATGAGCTGCGAAGACACATCTACAATGCCATTACACCTGAAAGTTTAATTGGAATAAGGAAGGAAGAATATAAGAATCATCCATTGGTGCTGATTGAAGTTATTGAAGGAACAACAAAACCTTATTCAATCAAAAATCAATCATTCATTCGTTCCGGAAGTGAAACTCGTCCGGCAAACGATAATGAAATGAGCAATTTGATACGTGCAAGAAGGAAAGAAGAATACAGTTGGGAAAATTCTCCCGCCCTTGAAGCCACATTGGATGATTTGGATAAAGAAGAAATCAGCAGAGCCATTGAATTATCAAACAACATTGGCAGAACCACACGTTTCAAAACGGACGACCCTTTAGCTTTTTTATCGCATTTCCAATTATACCGTAACAACCAACTCACTAATTCAGCTATAGTTTTGTTTGGTAAAGAGCCTACCTACTTTTTACCCCAATGTAGAACTCGAATCATTCATTTTGGAGAAAGCAAATCAGCAAATGAATATGCTGACACATTGATTGTAGAAGAAAATCTTTTCAAGTCATTCCGTAGAATTCAAGATTTTTTCAAGAAAAATTTGCCGATTCAAAGTCAGTTCAGTGATACAAATTGGCAACGCAAAGACCAGCCCAAATACCCTTTAAAGGCTTTAGATGAAGCAGTAATCAATGCCATGATGCACCGTGATTATTCAGACCCCACAGGTGAAGTGTTTATTGGTATTTATTCTGACAGGATTGAAGTAGTTAATAGTGGCGAATTACCTGAATCACTCAAAGATGCAAATTTGAAAAAGAGCCATCGTTCCATACCACCAAATCCGGTTATCACTCACATGGTTTATCTGTGCGGTATGATTGAAAAAGTGGGTCGGGGAACGGTCTTAATCACAGAGCTTTTTGATGAGTATGGCCTTGCTGAACCACATTGGAAGAGCAAAAATGGTGGCACAACGCTTACCCTACCTGGAAAACCAAAGACTATTGAGTTTAATGAACGTATGCGGTCATTTGTGATGACTTTGGAAACAGGGCAACAGTTTGGCAGAGAAGATTATGAACGCTTCTTTCAGAACAACATTTCAGAAAAAACGGCTCGTTTGGATATAGGAAAGCTATTAGATGGAAACTGGCTTGAAAAGACCGGAGAAGGTCCAGCCACAAAATATATTAGAACTACAAAAAAATTACCGGAAATTACCGGATAGCAAACTTAATGCTTTACAATATGCTGATTATCAACTATCTTCAAATACATGCGATTACCGGAAATTACCGGATTAGATAACGGAAAGCGTATAAAGGCATTGATATTCAGATGTTTAAAAAATAACAGAAATACCGGATTTTACCGGATAAAGTGTAAGAACCATGAGCAACGAAAATACATCAGCAATAGTAAGTAAGGTTTGGAGTTTCTGTAATCCGCTAAGGGATATTGGCGTGGGTTATGGCGACTACTTGGAGCAACTAACCTATTTGCTGTTTTTGAAAATGGCTGATGAATTCAGCAAACCACCTTATAACAGAAAACTGCCAATCCCAACAGAACACAATTGGGAAAGTTTGACTTCAAGACGTGGTGATCAATTGGAGCAGCACTATTCCAAAACATTGAATGTGCTTTCAAGACAGAAAGGAGTTTTAGGTCAGATCTTCGTTCAAAGTCAAAATAAGATTAAAGAGCCTGCCATGCTTTATAAAATCATTGACATGATTGATAAAGAGCAGTGGGCAACACTTGGGGCAGATATAAAAGGAGCCATTTATGAAGGCCTTTTAGAAAAGAACGCAGAAGATACCAAAAGCGGAGCAGGTCAATATTTTACGCCAAGGGCTTTGATTCGTGCAATGGTGGAATGTGTGCAACCCGAACCCATGAAAACTATTGCTGACCCTGCTTGCGGAACAGGTGGTTTCTTTTTGGCTGCTTATGACTTCATTGCAAAGCAGAAGTTAGACAAAACGCAAAAGCACTTTTTAAAACACGAAACCTTTTTCGGAAATGAAATTGTGCCAAACACAAGAAGAATGTGCTTAATGAATTTGTTTTTGCACAACATTGGAGATTTTGAAAGTGAAAACTTCATCTCCCCTGCTGATGCCTTAATTTCTGACAGTGGTTTGCGAGTAGACTATGTGTTAGCCAATCCGCCATTCGGCAGAAAAAGCAGCATGACAGCCACAAACGAAGAAGGCGAACAGGAAACAGACGAACTCACATACAACAGACAAGATTTTTGGGAGACATCGAGTAACAAGCAATTGAACTTTGTGCAGCACATCAGAACAATGATGAAATCAACTGGACAAGCAGCAGTTGTTTTGCCCGACAATGTTTTGTTTGAAGGTGGTGCAGGTGAAACAGTTCGCAAAAAGTTAATGGAGACAACTGACCTGCATACAATTTTACGCTTGCCGACAGGTATTTTTTACAGACAAGGTGTAAAAGCAAATGTGCTTTTCTTCGACAACAAACTTGCATCAAAACAACCTTGGACAAAGGACATTTGGATTTACGATTTCAGAACCAACATTCATTTTACACTGAAAAAGAACCCGCTAAAACTTGAAGACCTCAGAGATTTCATCAATTGCTACAATCCCGACAACAGACACAAACGTAAAGAAACATACAACGCAGACACAAATCCTGAAGGACGTTGGAGAAAGTTCACTTATGATGAAATCATCAACCGTGACAAGACTTCGCTTGACATCACTTGGATAAAAGATAAATCACTTGCAGACCTTGACAACTTGCCCGACCCAGACGTTTTAGCGGGTGAAATAATTGAAAACCTTGAAGCAGGATTGGAAAGTTTCAGAGAAATAATGATTACGATAAATGGAAAGGACTAAAATCCTATGCACAGGTGTAAGCACATTTGCAATTCGCACAAGCCCAAGCACAGACGAAAGCTTGTAAAAGAGCTTACACCTCTCCAACACAGATAAGAATTTCAAAATTTTTTCCAAACGCTTTTAAAAAAAATAAAACACCCGACACACAGCCCGACTATGACACGGAAACTCAACAATGACAATAGTTTACAAGGGCGGAGAACAGAAGGCCTACTGCTAACAGTGGTTTGGCGTAATTGCGTGTTCAGTGCTTCGTATGACAATTTTGTGGTGAAACAAACATTAGTGCTTCGTATCAACATTTGTGGTGAAAATCGGCTACTACACCAAGCCGCAAAATGTTTCAAGCAACAGTGGATGCCCCTACAACTAATATACAGACAATGAAAATGACACTCATAATTATCGGAATAATTTTAGCTGGCGGACTTGTTTTCTATTTGTCAAGTGGCGGAAAAAGATCAAGTAAAAACAAAAAACAATCAACTGCCGATCAAGACACCACAAACCAAAAAGTTTATCAAACTAAAGAAAACGCATTTGAAGGCCTCAGAGATATGGCGCTTAAAGTAAAACCCGAACAACTTAAACTTTCATTGCCTATAAACAAAACAGTTGTTTATGGAGTAATTATGGACTGGGAAATTAGTGGTGCAACTGTAACAACAGTATCCTACCAAACAGGTGATGCAAGTATGTATGTAAGTTCAGGCGGTGGCGTTATCGGTGGCGGACAACATCAAAATGTGAACAGTGCAGCGAAACAATTTGTTACTTTAGCACAAACAATTCTCGACAAGACAGCTAAAACCGAAACGAAACCTTTGCCAGCAACAGACGAAGTAAAATTTTATTTGCTCACCAACAAAGGTGTTATCGCAGGGCAAGAAACAATGAAGAATTTTGAAAATAGATCATCTTCTTGGCTACAATTATTTGAAGAAGGAAACAAAGTAATAACTGAGCTTAGAAAAACAACTAAACAATAAACTGAAAGTAGCACACAGAAAAAAGTAGCCTGTAAGAGGGGTTGGCAAAAGTTTCTGTTGAGTGTTCTGCAGATTGCGATGCATCGGGATGGCGAATCATACGCCGGGGCGCACTCCGATATGCATTTGACGGATTGTGAAAATCGCACCTTCGCCAAGCCCTAAATCCTTATTGGTAGGTGCTTTTGACCATTTTGCGGAGAATAGACCTTACATTAACCGCATTTTATGCGGAGATAATTTTGTTTTGCGGAGAATAATGAGTATTTTTAACGCAAATTAAGCGGAGATTAGAAGAAATGTATATTTATAACCATCCCAATTGGCCAATCTTTGAATGGAATAGTGAGCAACTATTACCATTGCTATCGTTTGTAAGAAACAGACAAGGTAAGCTAATTGGGAAAAT
>Ga0214923_10006237_pt1 | contig 13486 bp, 13 predicted proteins | sample LL1510_MetaG_FD_177993 | JGI IMG/M metagenome (GOLD analysis project Ga0214923, IMG submission 177993) | Freshwater microbial communities from Lake Lanier, Atlanta, Georgia, United States - LL-1510 | ecosystem: Environmental > Aquatic > Freshwater > Lake | place: USA: Georgia | collected...
TGCCATCGCTGACATTTGCTCATCCGCAACAACACCCGAGGTGTAGTTGTGAACCAACCAGTCAATCTGTTCTGTGGTGAGCTCTTGCTTTTCTCGCTTAGCGATAATCAGTTCAACTGCGGAATACTCTTTAGCCATGGCTAACCTCGCTTATCTGACCCGTAGCCCTCGGCTAGATCCCTCGGCCCGAAGGCATCTGGTAAAACTTCCTCAATAGTTTTTATTCCACTGGAGGTTTGCAGCAGCATGCCAACAGTTGCGTGCTCAAATAAAAGCTGACGACATCTGCCACAGGGCATCAAAATGTTCTCTGCACCATCGACACAGTAGAAGGCAACAAGCTTGCCTCCTCCAGTCATGCTCAGATTGCTAACTAAACCGCACTCGGCGCATAAACCGATACCGTAACTGGCATTTTCAACATTGCAACCAGAAACGATACGACCGTCATCAACCAGAGCTGCTGCTCCCACTGGAAAGTGACTGTATGGGGCATAGGCGTGTTGCATCGCCGCAATCGCGGCATCGCGCAACTGATCCCAATTGATTTCCATAATTACCCCTTCACATAGGGTTGGCCGGAAGCCGCAGGCGCTCGTACCTTGCCTGCAAATCCAGCGACAGCTACCAGCGTTACCAGGTATGGCACCATGGTGATGAAATCCACTGGAATACCAGGCGATACCTGGTTAGCCCAAACTCTAAGAATGATGGTGAAACCAAACAGTAGCGCTCCCAGGGTCACATAGATGGGTTGCCAGCGGCCCAGAATCACAACGGCTAGGGCAATAAATCCCTGACCGCCAGACATCTCTCTACCGAAGGAACCCACGTTACCGATAGTTAGCGCTGCTCCACCCAGACCGGCAACCACACCACCGAAGGTGACCCACCAGAATCTGGTTCTACCGACGTTGATACCAACAGTGTCGGCAGCCAGCGGGTGCTCACCAACCGATCTAGCTCGAAGACCAAGTTTTGTTTTGAACAGAAGGTACCAAAGAATCGGAACAATAAGGAACATCAGATAAACGGTAATTCGGTTATCAAATAGGGTCTGACCGATGATTGGGATATCCGATAGCAGTGGAATCGGAATCTTGTCAAAGGTACCTGGGAAATTCAGATTTGCTCTGTCTTTATCGACCCAAGCCGAATACAAGAAGTTGGTAATACCGATAACCAGAACATTTAGAAGCACACCGATAATAATCTGATCCACCAAGTACTTAATTGCCAGTGATGCAAGCACCATGCTGAGTAGTCCAGCTGCAATCATGGCGGATATCATTCCCACGTAAAGATTTCCAGTTATGGTGCCAACCACTGAAGAAACAAAAGCTCCGGTAAGTAGTTGCCCCTCAATTGCGATGTTCACAACTCCAACTCGCTCCGACATAATTCCTGCCATGCCTCCGAGGATTAGTGGAATAGCAAGAACCAGCGTGTTGCTGAGAATGAAGATCATCTGAACTCCCTGCGGAGCACCGGTGGCTAACCAGGCAAGCAGAGCCATAATCGCAAAGAAGCCGTACAAGCAGGTTAACCACAGTGGAGTTAGCTTTCTCATTCGGTTATAGATTGCTGAAACTACAGAACAGAGAATTAGTAGCACTGCAATAACAGTGCAGAAGAGCATTGAGTTTACGGTGAAAACAGGAAGCTGAATAGCTTCGTTCTTCTCACTCCAAACAAAACTGACATCTCCAGCTTTACCAAAGATTCCGAAAACCAATAGCACAACTATAGAAATGACTCCCATAATGATGGTCGCCTTAAGACTCGGCTTGATTTCAGCCTGAGAAAACATTCCTGGTGTAACTTCGACCTTGGTCATTATTTAGTCACCTTCTCAACTTTTTGCATGGCCTCAATCATCTTTGGACCCGGTTTCGGGAGTCGATAGATGGCTCGAATAATCGGTGGCGCTGCGATAAACAGAACTATCAGTGCTTTGACCACTCCTAGAACTTCTGGAGAAACACCAGCCACCTGCATCGAAGATGCACCAGCCTTGAATGCTCCAAATAGTAGCCCGGCCAGAACTATTCCTCCCGCTCTTGAACCACCGAGCAGGGCAACTGTGATCGCATCAAAGCCGATTCCAGCTTCGATGCTTGTGGTCAGTCCACCTGTGATGCTCAAGGCTTGGTTGGCTGCGGCCAATCCAGAGAAGGCAGCCGATATTGCCAGTGCCCAAATAAATGTGTTCTCAACTTTTATTCCAGCTGCGCGAGCGGCCGTCGGGTTGTGGCCGACCATCCTGAATCTAAAACCGAAGGTAGATCTTTCCATCAGCCACCAGTAAGCAACAACTGAAAGGGCGGCGATTATCAAACCGTAGTGCAGATTAAAGCTTGGGCCAAAAAGAGCTCCGAGCATTGCGGTGTCCGCAGGTCTGTCGGATTTAGGTGTTCCACCACCGTTTGCCTCCAATAGGAAGGCTGGTTCACGCAAGAAGAAAGTAAACAGTGAGGTAGCAACATAGTTCATCATGATTGTGACGATTACCTCGTGCGCGCCAAATCTTGCTTTCAGGATTCCAACAATGATTCCCCAGACTGCTGCCGCAAGCACGGCAACCAAAACTGCAAGCAGCATGTGGATGATCTGAGGTAGCTCCATGCGAGTCGAAACAAAAGTTGCACCTGCCAAACCGACCATGATCTGTCCAGTTGCACCGATGTTGAAAAGTCCCACGCGGAAAGTTAGCGCCACACCTAAACCAGCCATGATTAGCGGAGCTGCAAACCTTAGCGTTTCAGTCAGGGGCCTAATTCCGGCGATAAAGTTATCGGCATTGAAGTTATAGATCGAGCCGTAGAAAAGTGCGCCGTAGCCATCCTGGATGGTCCACCAAACTGTGGATAGGGCATAGTTTGGATCAGCTCCAAACTGAGCCCAAGAGTCAACTACATCTTCGGAGAAGACCACCATGAAGATTGCACCGATAATAAATCCCAGCAAAATGGAAAGCCCGATTCGAATAGGGTCCCCAGCCATGATTTCTCGAAGAACTGAATTTGCTTTTGAATCCGCTACTTCAAGATTCTTTACCTTTTTACTCATGCTGCGATACCTGCCATCATTTTGCCGAGCTGTTCTCTCGATGTCTTCGCGTCAACAATGCCCACTATCCGACCTCGATACATCACTGCGATTCGGTCAGCTAGCGCTAAAACTTCATCTAATTCGGTGGAGATAATCAGTACTGCCTTCCCCGAATCTCTCGCAGCGATTATCTGTTCGTGAATAAACTCAACCGAACCAACGTCAACACCTCTGGTTGGCTGCGATGCAACTAAAACCTTAAGTTCCCTACCAAGTTCTCTGGCCACAACCACCTTCTGCTGGTTACCACCGGATAACTGCTTAGCCAAGGTTTGCGCCGACTGGGTTCTAATGTCAAAACGCTGAATCAAATCCTGAGCGATTTTGTCACGCTTAGCAAAATCAATCTGAATACCCTTGGCAAATGGCGAGGTATAAGAGCCATCCAGCATTAGGTTTTCTGCGATGGTGAACTCAGCTACCAAACCATCTTTCTTTCGATCTTCTGGAATGTAGCCGAGACCTGATTCCAAAACCTGTCTGACTGTGCTCTTGGTGACATCTTTACCAGAAACCGTAATTGATCCAGAGTGAACTTTACGAATACCCAGGATTGCCTCGGCAAGTTCTGTTTGACCATTACCTTGAACTCCCGCTATGGCTAGCACTTCACCATCGTGGACCTCAAAACTAACGCCGTTAACCATCTGATGGTTCCTGTCATCGAGCACAGTTAGGTTATCGATTACCAAACTTGCTTTACCGACATTTGCTGGCTTATGTTTGACATCTAAATCAATGTCGCGTCCTACCATGAGTGAAGCCAATTCACTAGCTGACGCCTTTGGCGAAGGTGAAGCCACCACTTTACCCTGACGAATCACAGTGATTCGATCGGCCACCTGCTGGACCTCACGAAGCTTGTGAGTAATAAAGATAATTGAGGTTCCAGATTTAGCGAGCCCCCGCATGATTTCCATAAGTTCATCCGTTTCCTGCGGAGTGAGCACTGCAGTTGGCTCATCTAAAACCAGGGCCTTGGCATCTCTAGCAAGAGCCTTGATAATTTCAACGCGCTGTTGAGCTCCGACTGGTAGATCCCGAACCAATGCATCCGGATCTATATCAAAACCGAATCGATCTGAAATCTCTTTTACAAGTTTTCTGGCTGCTTCAAGATCAAGTGTTCCGAGTCGATTAGTTGGTTCATGTCCCAGAACGACATTCTCGGCCACCGTGAAAACCGGGATAAGCATAAAGTGCTGGTGCACCATCCCAATACCTGCAGCCATGGCATCGCCAGGGCCTGAAAACTTCACCGGCTTGTCGTCGATGAGAATTTCACCGGCGTCTGGTTGTAGTAGCCCATAGAGTACATTCATCAGGGTGGACTTACCAGCGCCATTTTCACCCAACAGGCTGTGAATTTCACCGGGCTCTAAGGTAAGGCTGATGTTGTCATTTGCGACCAAGGTCCCAAAGCGTTTAGTGATATTGCGCAGCTCTAGTTTCATGGCTACTTCGGCTCCTTCGCACTTCGCTCTCTAATAATCTAGCCGACTTAGGCGACTTACCAAAAAGAGAACTGCCGAGGCTTTAGCCTCGGCAGTCCTACTTCTTTACTTGGGATTAGCCAAGTGGGTTGATTGAACCATCAATGATTCCGGCCTTGAGTTCAGCAAGTTTTGCCTTCAAAGCGTCATCGAAGAACTCTGTCTCCGATACGTCGGTTCCATTGTTAGCCAGGGTACCGATGTATGCCTCGCCAGAGAATGCAGTCTTCTTAACAGCAAGCTCGTTGACGATGTCAAATACAGCGGTGGTCATTCTCTTCTCGATTGAGGTAAGAATTAGATCCTTGTACTCTGGGTTTGCTACGGTCCAGTTCTTGTCAACACCAATCATCTTGGCGTCAACACCGGCTTCGTTGATTGCCTCAGATAGAGCACCGTACTGGTCTCCACCTACAGGAAGCAGAACGTCAGCATTCTGAGCGATCTGGCCAGCAGCAATGGTCTTACCAGCTGGGTTGTTTGGTGCGAAGTCACCGATGAAGTCACCCTTCTGGGTTACAGCGCTCCAACCAACAACAGTTACTGGAGTTCCAGTCTCTGCCTCGTATGCCTTAGCACCGTAGTAGAAACCGTCCATGAATGCAGTTACAGCACTGATCTGCATACCACCGTAAACACCAACAACTTTGCTCTTTGAGTAGTAAGCAGCTGCGTAACCAGCAAGGTAGGAAGACTCTTCCATCTTGTAGTTAACTGGCTTTAGGTTTGTAGCACCGTTTGACCAACCATCGATGGTTACAAAGTTGACGGTTGGGTTAGCCTCAGCAGCAGTGTTAACTGCGTCAACCAAGTTGAAACCAACTGCGAATGTAACATCACACTTCGCGTCGATCATGGACTGTAGGTTTGGAGCGAAGTCTTCAGCTGAGTTTGATTCGGCGTCCTTGACGTCAACTCCCAGCTCATCCTTTGCCTTCATCAAACCATCCATTACAGACTCGTTGAATGACTTGTCGGTCCAAGAACCTTCGTCAGAAACACCACAAGCGATGAATCCTGCACCTGGTTTTGGTGAAGCACAGCCCGAAAGCACGAGCAAGCTGGCTGCTGCCATTGCTACTCCTGCTAGGACCTTACGTGAAACGTTGTTCACTTCTTTCCTCCTGGATTATTTAGGTTGGTGCCAATCACCAACCACACACAGTTAGACACTACTGCCTCAAATGATGGCTTTTTGTCATTCTGGCCATCTTTTACCGTGGCGTTATCTATTCGGTAGCCAACAGGTTAGACCTGTAGTTCTCTAACTCAGGGGAGAATCCAGTAGTTGATCTAAGTTCCACCAAGCCATCCCGCAAGGGTTTATCTCTTCTCAATGGCGGACTGTTAGCAAAATCCCTTGCCAGTAGGGCTGACACAGCCTTCAGTAGCTGATTGCCAGATCCACGCTCAATAGACGCCACAACATTACCTGGCAGTTTTTTTGTTGTCTGCCCGAATTGAAGATCAGCTCCAACGAAGGTGATATCCGGATAGTTAGCCGCTTCAGTCCAGTAACCTGAGGCAGCGAGTAGCAACACTGTTGAAGGTTGAACCTGTGCTTGAAGGTTTTTTTGAAGTTGTGCTCTCGAAGCGAACCTAACAGTAGACACCTCGAATGAGATTCCAGATTGTCTTCGGAATTCGGCTACACCTTCTTTTACAGCAGAGATTATGGCACTGGAATTTTGATAGCCGTTCTGACTGATTATGGTAATCGGTAGAGCTTCTTCGGCCATGAAAAAACCTGCCATCTTAGCCGCTGAACTTAGATCATCGCTAACCCAACGAAAATTGCCCGGCTGATCCACCTGGGCTATTTCACTTCCAATAAAAAGGACCATCATCCTTGAATGTCCTCGCGCAAATATCGCCAACTGTTGAAGATACTCACGTTGAGCCGAAACCATCAACACACAGCCTGACTGCAGGGCTTTAAGTAAGCGAGTGGAAACTTTCTCCGAAGGTGCAATCTCAACTATTCTTGCCCGAACACCAAACACCACTTGAGCCTCAACCATGCTTGAAGCCATCTGACGATTTGCTGAGCCAGGTATAGAACTCTCTGACTTGATGAGACAGATAGAAGTTCTTGCCTTGTGGGTGGGCTTAAAGTTATTGGTTGTCGTGCAGGAGGTGACAGAAAGCAAAAGAATAGATGTGGTCAGTAAACCGAGAACCTTGGTGAAGCTCTTACTCATAAAACGTCGCTGTGGCCAGTGGTCTTCAGGGAATCAACTAGGTTCTTAACGCGCTGTGCATGCTCTTTGGTCGTGACCAGTAAGGCATCAGGAGTGTCAACCACAATCACATCCTCGAGCCCAATCAAAGCAACTAGTCGCCCGGTTTCGCTAACCAAAATTCCATTTGATTTATCCGAGAGGACTGTCACGTCACCTAGAACTGCAAGATGGTTTTTATTACCTCCACCTTGAAGCTCTGCAATCGCAGCAAAGTCACCGACATCATGCCAACCAAACTTGGCTGGCACAACGGCAACCAAACCATCTTTAGCAGCTGGTTCAGCAACCGAGTAGTCAATCGCGATCTTTTTCAAGGTAGGCCATATGGTTCCAAATACGGCATCCTGTTTCTCAGACCCCCAGGCATCAGCCAGCAATTGAACCTTGCTGTGGAGTTCTGGTTCAGACTCAGCCAGAACTTCAAGAAGTAATTGTGCCGGGGCAATAAACATTCCAGCATTCCACAGATACTTGCCAGACTTCACATATTTTCTAGCTCGTTCAATGTCAGGTTTTTCAACAAACTTGTCAACTTCTCTAGCGTGCAGGCCTTCAGATAGTTTTTCTCCGGCCTTTATATATCCAAATCCAACTGAAGGTTCGGTTGGCTCAATTCCTATAGTGACGATTTTTCCAGTTGCGGCAACCGTTACCGCTTCTCTGACATTGTTCAAAAATGCCGAGTTATCACTAATGACGTGATCAGCGGCGAAGGAACCGATAATCACATCTGGTTCGCGCCTGACAAGGATTGCGGCAGCTAATGCAATAGCTGCTGTGGAATCCTTGGGGCTTGGTTCTAAAACTAAGTTTTCAAGAGCGAGTTTTGGGCATTGCTCCCTAACTGCATGTTCGTGAGGCGATCCAGTAACAATGAGTATTCGGCCCAAGCCAGATAGTGGTTCCAAACGCTCAACAGTGTCCTGCAGAAGAGTTTGCCCAGAGCCAGTTAGATCGTGAAGAAATTTAGGTGCGGATGCCCTGGAAAGTGGCCAAAGCCTGCTTCCAATACCCCCAGCTGGAATTACTGAGTAGAAGCGTTCTAGCGGCTCACGTTTTTCATTCATAACCTAAGAAAGCCTAGCCCAGATGGGAGTTTTGGGCATTTTTAGTTCTTTTCCCCAGTTATCATTGATGATGTAACGGTCGTATAAAGACCCATCAAGGAGGATTTAATTGCCAACTAGACCAGCCGGCACCTTATATAGAGGGAAATTAGGCATGTGGTCCTGGGTTTTACACCGTATTACCGGTGTTGGAATCTACTTTTTCCTTCTAGTGCACATTCTTGATACCGCTCTGGTTCGGGTTAGCCCAGAGGCATACAACGCAGTAATGGCAACCTACAAAACCACAATCATCGGCTTAGCCGAAATTGGTTTGGTCGGAGCTATCCTCTTCCACGCTTTCAACGGAATTAGAGTCACCTTGATTGACTTCTGGAGCAAAGGTTCTAAGTATCAGAACCAGATGTTCTGGGTGGTCCTAGCAATCTGGTTGGTTCTAATGGCAGCTTGGGTCCCTCGTCAACTTATGCACACCTTCGGAGCGTAACTCATGGCAGTAATCATCGAACAACCTGATGCTCCTAGATCTAGAAAAGGTGCACAGTGGGAAAAGCGTGCATGGATTTTCATGCGCGTTTCAGGAATCATTCTCGTTGGAATGATTATTGGCCACTTGATGGTGAACTTAGTTCTTCCTGAGCGTGGCGTTAAGTCAATTGATTTCGCATTCGTCGCTGGTAAGTGGGCCAGCCCATTCTGGCAGGTCTATGACGGAATCCTGCTCTGGTTAGCACTCATTCATGGAACCAATGGAATGCGCACCTTGGTAAATGACTACACCGAGCGTGAATGGTTGAGAAAAGCACTGAACGTAACCCTCTGGGTAGTCGCAGGCGCACTACTAGTTCTTGGAACTCTAGTGATCACAACATTTGATCCATGCATCGATCCAAATGTTCACACCTACCTACCTGAACTTGTTTGCAAGGGCTAAAGGAAAAAATTGAGCGAAGTTAAAGTCCATAACTACCAGTATGACGTTGTCATTGTCGGTGCTGGTGGTGCTGGTATGCGTGCAGCCATCGAAGCTGGACCACATGCCAAGACCGCAGTAATCTCTAAACTTTTCCCAACCCGTTCACACACCGGTGCAGCTCAAGGTGGAATGGCAGCAGCTCTAGCTAACGTCGAAGAGGACAGCTGGGAGTGGCACACCTTTGACACAGTAAAAGGTGGCGACTACCTGGTTGACCAGGATGCTGCAGAAATTCTTGCTAAAGAATCAGTTCAAGCAGTTATCGACCTTGAGAACATGGGTCTTCCTTTCAACCGAACCCCAGACGGCAAGATTGATCAACGTCGCTTCGGTGGACACACCAGAGACCACGGTAAAGCTCCGGTTAGAAGAAGCTGCTATGCAGCTGACCGCACCGGTCACATGATCTTGCAAACTCTTTACCAAAACTGCGTGAAACTCGGTATCGAGTTCTATAACGAGTTCTATGTCCTTGACCTAGTTATGAACACAGTCGATGGTGTTGAGCGACCAGCTGCCGTTGTTGCCTACGAACTTTCAACCGGTGACCTGCACGTATTCCAGGGCAAGTCGATTGTTTTTGCAACCGGTGGTTTCGGAAAGATTTTCAAGACCACCTCGAATGCACACACCCTAACCGGTGACGGCGTTGGCATCATCTGGCGCAAAGGTCTTCCACTGGAAGACATGGAGTTCTACCAGTTCCACCCAACTGGGCTTGCTGGCCTAGGAATTTTGCTCTCTGAAGCAGCTCGTGGTGAAGGTGGAATTCTTCGTAATGCCTCTGGTGAACGCTTCATGGAGCGCTACGCTCCAACCATTAAGGACCTCGCTCCTAGAGACATGGTGGCTCGAGCTATGGCAAATGAAGTTCGCGAAGGTCGCGGTGCTGGACCGAACAAGGACTACGTCCTTCTTGATCTGACCCACCTAGAACCAGCGGTCATTGATGCCAAGCTTCCAGACATCACTGAGTTTGCTAGAACCTACCTCGGAGTTGAACCCTATACCGAACCGGTACCGGTGTTCCCTACCGCGCACTATGCCATGGGTGGAATCCCAACGAACATCAAGGCAGAGGTGCTGCGCGATAACAACACTGTTGTCCCGGGTCTATACGCAGCCGGTGAGTGTGCCTGTGTTTCGGTGCACGGAGCAAACCGTCTGGGCACTAACTCACTTTTGGATATCAACGTTTTCGGTAAGCGTGCTGGACAGTATGCGGTTGAGTATGCCAAGGATGCAGATTTCGTTGAAGTTCCAGCTGATGCCGTCAAGGAAACTGTCGAACTGATTGAGAAAATGCGTAAGGCTAACGGCGATGAAAAGATTGCTGTGATTCGTAAAGAACTTCAAGACACCATGGATAAGAATGCTCAGGTCTATCGCACTGAGGATTCTCTGAACGAAGCTTTGGATAAAATCAAGGAACTTCGTAAGCGCTATGAAAAAATCCACGTTCAAGACCGTGGCGTTAGATTCAACACCGATTTGCTTGAAGCGATTGAGCTCGGCTTCCTGTTGGATCTAGCCGAAGTTCTCGCCTATACAGCTAGAGAACGTCGTGAGTCACGCGGTGGACACTTCCGTGAAGACTTTGAAGAACGTAATGATGAGAAGTTTATGGTTCACTCAATGGCTTATAAGAACGGCGATGACATCAAGGTTGATTGGAAGCCAGTGACCATCACCAACTACCCACCGATGGAGCGTAAGTACTAATGAGCGAAGTTTCAAGTACTAAAGAAATTGCCGAAGTCCCTTCGTTCAATGTGACTCTGTTTGTTCGTCGATTTAACCCTGAGACCGACTCTGAACCACGTTGGCAGGATTTCGATGTTCAGGTTTATGGCACTGACCGTGTGCTGGATGCCCTGCACAAAATCAAATGGGAAGTCGATGGAACGCTTACCTTCAGACGCTCCTGCGCTCACGGTGTCTGTGGTTCCGATGCCATGCGTATTAACGGTAGAAACAGATTGGCCTGTAAGACGCTGATCAAAGATCTAGACATCAACCAGCCAATTTATGTTGAACCAATCAAGGGTCTGAATGTTGAAAAGGACCTGGTTGTCGACATGAACCCGTTCTACCAGGCATACAAAGATGTGAAGCCGTTCCTGATCGCGTCAGACAACCCAGAAAAAGAGAGGCTGCAATCTCCTGAGCAGCGCGCCAGATTTGATGACACTACCAAGTGCATCCTCTGCGCCGCTTGCACCACTAGCTGCCCGGTGTTGGACCGACAACCAGTACTTCGGCCCAGCGGCCATTGTCAACGCTCACCGCTTTATCTTTGATTCCCGCGATGAAGCCAGTGAAGTCAGACTAGAGATTTTGAATGACAAGGAAGGTGTCTGGCGCTGCCGCACCACCTTCAACTGCACCGAGGCATGCCCTAGAGGCATTGAAGTGACCAAGGCTATTGCCGAGGTAAAGCAGGCTGTGCTTCGCGGCAAGCGCTCCTGAGAATCTTCCCAAAAAGATTCCAACAGTTCGCTAAGCAATCAAAAACCTGCTTATTCTTAGTTACATGTCCGAACACAAATGCCCCAGTACCAGTTTCACTGAAGTTTCTGAAAGCAAACTAGCTCTTACCAGGCGAAACTTTCTCACCGGTGTTGCCCTAGCTGCTGGTGCAGTTGGATTGGGTTCGGTTTCTGAAAAAGCTGAAGCAGCAACCAAGCGCTACAAAGTTTGTTCTACTAAAGACGTTAGAGTCCGCGGTGGAGCAATATTTAGGGTAAAGGTTGCCTCAGGCAACATCATGGTAATGATCACTCAACCAAAAGCCGGTGTATTTCGAGCTTTCAACCCTGCATGCACTCATCAGGGAATTCAGGTTTCCGCACTTGAAGGTGGGAACCTAGTTTGTAATTTTGGGCATGGAGCACAATTTGATCCGACCACGGGTGCAGTTAGACGAGGTCCCGCCCAACTGCCTCTGGCTAGTTACAAACTAACTAAGTCGGGAACCACGCTGTATATAAATGCTTAGGTCTAAACTTAGGCTGTGCCCACAAACATCTCTGTAGCGACTATCAACGTCAATGGCGTCCGTGCCGCAGCTAAAAAAGGTCTAATCGAGTGGATTGTCGAACACTCCCCCGACATAATCGCACTGCAAGAAGTTCGAGCTGAGACCGGCGACCTCGCTGAGATCTTCAAAGAGATTGAAAAGATCGATGGCAATACCTGGCACATTCTGCACGATTCAGCATCTGCCAAAGGCCGCGCTGGAGTTGCAGTAATTAGCAAATTGAAACCGCTTTCCTCAAGAACTGCTCTAGGACCTAAGAGCTTTGACTCTGCCGGTAGATGGCTAGAAGCTGACTTCAAAATCAAAACCAAGACGCTCACGGTTATCAGCACCTACGTTCACTCAGGTGAGGTTGACACACCTAAACAGGTGGAAAAGTATAAATTTCTCTATGCAATGACCAAGCGCATGGCAGAGCTGAAAAAAGCAGATGGGCTCACGGTTGTTGTGGGGGATCTAAACGTAGGTCACACCGAATTAGATATCAAAAACTGGAAAGGCAATCTCAAGAATGCCGGTTTCCTCCCAGAGGAGCGCGCCTACTTCGACACCTGGATGCATAATCAGGGTTGGGTTGATATCGGCAGGACTTTCCATCCAGAGATCCCAGGTCCATACACCTGGTGGTCATTTAGAGGTCAGGCATTCGATACCGACACTGGATGGAGAATCGACTATCAGATAGCCACACCTAAGCTAGCCAAACTGGCGCAGAGTTACCTGGTGCACCGAGCTGCCAGTTACGATACTCGTTTCACTGACCATTCCCCCGTAGTTGTTGAGTACGCTATCTAACATGAGTGGCAAAGCTAATCTGCTAAGTGGCATGCAGCCGAGTGCATCTTCCCTGCATCTTGGTAACTACCTAGGAGCTCTAGTCAACTGGGTGAACATGCAAGAAGACTTCAACGCCTTCTATGTCATTGTTGATATGCACGCCATCACGGTTCCGCAAGACCCTAACGAACTTAGAACCAACACCAGAAGAACAGCCGCGCAATACATCGCTGCTGGCATTGACCCTTCAAAGTCTGCGCTTTTTGTCCAAAGCCATGTTCCGGCTCACGCGGAACTAGCCTGGGTGCTCAACTGCATAACTGGTTTCGGTGAAGCATCAAGAATGACCCAGTTCAAGGACAAATCACAAAAAGCTGGAAGTGACTCAGCCTCAGTCGGGCTATTAACCTACCCCATCCTGCAAGCTGCAGACATCTTGCTTTATCAGCCAAAGGCAGTTCCAGTTGGCGAAGACCAAAGACAGCACCTTGAACTTACTCGTGATCTTGCAGAACGATTCAATTCGAGATTTGGCCAGACCTTCACAATCCCAGAAGCTCACATCCTCAAAGAGACAGCCAAGATTTACGATTTGCAAAACCCAACCGCAAAGATGTCTAAATCTGCAGCTGACCCCAAAGGGTTAGTAAACCTCATGGATGATGACAACACAATTTCAAAGAAGATCAAAAGCGCTGTGACAGATACAGACACCAGTATCAAACTTGACTGGGAGAACAAACCTGGTGTTTCCAACCTGCTATCGATTCACTCATCTT
>Ga0214923_10006240_pt1 | contig 13478 bp, 20 predicted proteins | sample LL1510_MetaG_FD_177993 | JGI IMG/M metagenome (GOLD analysis project Ga0214923, IMG submission 177993) | Freshwater microbial communities from Lake Lanier, Atlanta, Georgia, United States - LL-1510 | ecosystem: Environmental > Aquatic > Freshwater > Lake | place: USA: Georgia | collected...
AAAGATCCAATTTTTATTAACACTTAGTCTTGGCAACTATTACAAAAGAAGTATAGGGGATTTATATGCCTTTAGCAACTAGTTCTTTAATATTACAGAATACAAGCTTAGATTTAATTTTATTACCACTTGATGCAAATTATGGCGTACCTAGTCGTACAGTTTCTTTTGCTACTTTAGCGTTGCAGCAAGCACAAATTATTGGAGATACCTCTATTAGTGTTTTATCAAGCACTGCAAATACTCCTGTTTTTTTGCGCCAAGGAACTTCTTTATCATTTAGTGGTAGTACTGCCGCTCCATTTAGGAGGCAAGTAATTGTCAATGAAGACAAAGTTGTTGGGACATCAGCTACTACTTTAAGTGTGACTCCTTTGTTGCGTCCTCTCGTTTCTGGAAGCGATCCAATAGGAAGAGCAATTGTTCCTTTTGTGTCTAATCACGCTGATTTAGTAATTGCGGCATGTAGTACGACTAGTGGCTCACCAACTATTACTACTACCAACTCATTTGCCAACGTTGAAGTTGGCGATTTTGTTACTGGCACTGGAATACCAACCAATGCGTATGTTGTGTCAAAAGCAAGTAATACGTCTTTAACTATTAGTGCAAATGCAAGTGCCACTGGCAGCGCAGTTGCTTTAACTTTTATTTCTCGTGTTACTCCAACACCATTAACTGGTATTCAAACACTTGATTTAAATAATCAAGAAACTCAAGTTGATACTACTCATTTTGGCTCTGGCGCTGGCACTGAAGCTGCAATTGTTAGATTTAATAGAAGCTACTCAGCATCTGGCATTGCGTTAATTGGTGATGAAGCGCTAGAAAGAATTGTAAAAAGAGTAGCTGGTTTTGATAATGCTTTCTTAGGCAGAGAAGTATATGCTGTTTCAACCACCTCAGATGGTGAATCTATCCATGGTGTTGCAAAGATTATGGCATTAAACTTGCCTGCCAACCAAAACGAAGTTAAGAAATACTCTTTCACTCTTATGTATCAAGGCAATGCTGCTTGGGTACAACCTTACTCTTATTAGGAGAATGAATCATGCCATTAGCTACCGCGTCTCAGATTTTACAGTCTTTTTCTCTTGAAATGATGCTTTTGCCGTTAGATAATTTCGGTGCTGCCAGTAGATCTTCTACTGGGTATCCTTCTGTAACTATTACTACAAGTGCTGCGGCAGCAGTAGGAGCTACTACTTTAGCTGTTACTAGCTTTACTCCTAATACTGTAATTAGTGCTGGAACAGCTTTATCTTTCTTTTCTGCTGGAGGAAAATCCAGACAACAAGTTGTAATTACTCAAGATGTTGCAGCAGCAGCTACTACTAGCTTAACAGTTTCCCCGTTACTTCGTCCAATAGCATTGAGCGCAGCTGCTACTCTGATTTCTCCTACCTCTGCTAATATTACTGCTGGCGCTACAAAGCTATTGCCATTAAGTGGTATTCAAACAATGGACTTGAACAATCAAGAAACTCAAGTTGATACTACTCACTTTGGCTCTGGCTCTGGATCTGAAGCTGCAATTGTCAGATTTAATAGAAGCTACTCTGTATCTGGTATTGCATTAATTGGTGATGAATGTTTAGAAACTGTTGTTAAAACAGCAGCTGGTTTTGATAACGCTAGACTTGGCAGAGAAGTGTATGCAATTACAACAATGCCTGATGGCGAAAGAATTGCTGGTGTTGCAAAAATCATGGCACTAAACTTGCCTGCTAACCAAAACGAAGTCAAAAAGTACTCTTTCACATTGATGTATCAAGGTTCTGTTTACGATTGGACTCCTCCTTACCCTAATTTTTAGTATGGCTTACTAAAAGCTAGGAGGATAAATGGCTTCTACTTCGCAACCACTAAGAAGTTGCTGCTTAGAAATATTGCTGCTTGACGTTAATTCTGATGGCAGCACTATTACTGATTTGTTTAAGACAGAAATAGAAGTAGTAGAGACGGCAAACATCTCTGCTACTTCTGTTAAACTGCGCAGTTATACTGATGTATTCTTACCTGCTGGCACTTCTCTATCTTTTGTTAATCCAGACGCTGACGGCATAAATACATACAGAAAGCAAATTATATTAACAGAAGACACAACGATAGAAGAATTTACTACAACTGTTAAAATCTATCCTTTACCTTATTCTTTGCGGCAGGGTGATATAGCAGAAGCCATAGAAGGAATTTTGCCATTATTTGGATTGCAAACAATTGATTTATCTTCCCAAGAAACTCAAGTAGAAACAACAAATTTTCGCTCTGGAAAAGGCGTAAATAATGCTTTTGTAAGATTAGCTAAAACATGTAATGTCACTGGCATAGCATTGGCAGGAGACAGAGCATTAGAAACTATAGTAAAACCAGTTGGTATTTTCTCTAGTGAACTATTTGGCAGGGACGTGTATGTAGCTGTTACAATGCCAAATGGCGAGCGATTTGAAGGTATAGCTAAAATAGGATCTATGGCATTACCAGCTAATCAAAATGATGTTCAAAAATTCAGCTTTACTTTGTTGTTCCAAGGTGAAGATTTTGTTTGGCATCCTCCCTTCATTTTTAGTTAATCCATGATATTATTATTGTGCAACTAATTTGGTACAACAATAATTGAAAATACTAACTGATAACACACGAGTGCTAGCAATTCTGGTAAACTGTAGACAAAACGGCAATAAATTATTGTGTGGAGCAGCAGTTTTTAAGGGCGGATTATCAGGAAACATAAAAGTATACGATATATCAGATCCTTCTGTGTCGTTTACTATCAAAGTCCCGGAGTCAGTTGCTTTAGTTGCTACAACAGAAACATTTGCTGATTACTACGATTCGTTTGAACTATTATTGGTGTAATAAACATGCTGCCATTAATTCAAAAAAAAAGTTTACCAGAAATTATCAAAGTCGGAACTGATGAATCTGGATATTTGTATTTAGCTAAAACAAAATCTATCACAGTTGGGGAGAGGCAAGAACTATCTGAACACGAAAGAAAGCGTGGACAAGGTAGCGTAATGGCATCAAATCTAATTAACAAAATTGCCAAAGAAAAAAGCATCAGCACAGTTGAAGCACGTAATCTACTTGGTGGTATTGATAACTTAGATAATAGTCAAATTGTGGAAGAATATGCCAAAGAATTTTACGATTTGTCTACATTTATTGGCTCTGCTGACTTAGATATTAAAGTTGCTGTAGCGCATATCATTATTAAGAATAGAGTTGCTTACCCAATCAAAGTTGCTGTAGATGGCAACATAAATGACAAGAAGTTAACAGTTGAACCATTAACAGTTAATTTAACACATAGGCAAGGCATTAGAATAGGCAGTAGCTACATTATTGCTGAAGGAAATTATGAAATAGATAACACGTTGATTAAAACGCAGCCATTACCAGCTTCTATTAAAGCAGGCAGCGTTGGATTTTTGTCCTCTAATTATTTCTATGTGCTTGGAAGTTCTGAGTGGACATTAGAAATGACTAAGCAGCTAGATGAAATTCTTATTAACGATATTTATGACTTTTTCCAAAATGAATCTAACAGATGGGAATCTGTAGAGACAGTCGTACAAGATGAGCCGGGGGAGGACAAGACTCAACTAGCGTTACCGATGGAATAGATTGGAAAAAACTGTATTGGCGTATTCAATCTTATCAAATCAAAGATAGAAGATTTAGTGATTGGGAAACTTATTTGCAGCAGCCAGATTATGTAGTATTTGAATGTATTACTGAGATGGAATCTTTACGCATGGCTCAGTCAAACATTGACTCTAGAGTTCATGCAATTGGCTGGGCTGGACTATTCAATGGATTCAAAGGAAAGGAAGATCCATCTATTGACTACACTGAATTATTGCCTTTTCCAAATCAAGCCCACAATCCAAAATGCAAATTGAGTGATGTCACAAAAGCGATTATTAACGAAGCTATACGTAAAAAAGATTTACCATTGATTTCGTTGACTAGCTTAGCTCTACTGTTAAATTAAAAAGCACTGCTGATAAATGCAGTGCTTTTAATGTTATATAATTATTGCTCCAAACATCAATGCTGCTGCTTCTAGCGACGACTCAATTGTTAGTTTTTTGCCATCGCTGGCATAGATCTTTCCATCAATACTTCTAGCGTAATCAATGAAAGCATTTAAGCTTTCTTTTTGATCGAATATAACCTGAGTCATTCATTTGATGCCTACTTAGAAATAGAATCTTAACGCCCACTCTAGAAAGTTGTAAACAACGTTTCTAGTAGTTTCTTGATTGCTTCTTTGTTCAGGAGATAATGTCTCTCCCCCAAAGAAAGAAAGAGTCTCCTCAGAGAAATTTTGCCATGGTGAGATGGCGTGATCGAATTCCTTGTCAGAATCAATGCCGATTTTGACGTTCTGCTTGATTTGCTCAACTATCAAGCTATCCAAATCGGACGTTAATTCGGCAAATTGTTCCTCTTCAGTATATCTTTGCCACAAATTATCTGACTTAATGATCTCTCCAAAGTCAAACGAGTCATACTCAGTGACTACTTCAATCATATAATTTCCCTCCTTTGTTTGTTCTCTTTGTACGATTTGTTTCAATTACTTCTCCATCATGAAGCACTACTAAACATGCTTCATCTGTTGAGTATATGGTTTTGCCCCCAGTGGCAGGGCATAACAACAACACAAGAATATCAGTGCTGTTGTCTTCTTTGGCTAGCACAATTTCATCACCTACTAGCTCAACTTCTCCTTGTGTCCAGCCGACTCCATCAGGAAGAACTCCTTTGGGGACAAAGTCGTCGTACCCATGATACGAAACTTGAACTTTTGGCGATACAGTGATGTCCGTTCCTTGACATTTGCCATCCAGCGTCTGTATGCCGGCAAATTTAATTCCAAACTCATCGATAGTGTATGTATTCATTCCTCTTCTTCCTTCAATATTGTTTGTGCTACCATTAGCAGCGAATACGCTTGCTGCTGAATCTCTTGTTCATCTGTAAACAGATATTTACAGTATGCATACGCAAGTGAGCCACCTTGCTCACTGCTGACATCGATGCCTTGCTCTTTAGCAAAACTTACAAACAAATATACGTCTTCTAGATCCATGCCAAAATAATACTCAACTTTGTCTAATGGTAGATGATTTCCAGGATAATGTCAATAGATTATCTTATTTTTTCTTATGCAATTGCTTATAATTACGCTGTAGCATTTTAGTGAAAGCTGGAGTATTTTTATTTTTCCAGACTGGATTATCTTTATTAGTTAACCAATTAGTAGCAGAGTGGCATATATTCTTATGACAGTATTTGCATACGGGGAAGATGTTAATTCCGTACCTGTCTCCGGATTTTCTATAGCTAGAATGATGTATTTCTTGACTATCATTGATTTTGCAGCAACAACACTTACCACCAACATTGCTATGCGCTATTGCTGCTTTCTTTTTATACTTCTTTAGATTGCCATATCTTTGCTGATACATTAATAGGGGAATATTACTCTACCACTTGGGCGTATATCAGCATGGAAAAATCCTTTATTTCTTCCCATAAATACGGCATCTCCTAGTCCTGTAAAATTGGAGGACAAAAGCACTTGCCAAAGTCTTCTAAAATCACCATTAACTGGTTGCATATCTAATGCTTTGAAATAAATATGCTGGCTATTTCTAACACCACCAATAGATTTATTTACAGCAGGTGGGCGATAGCCGGAAGTAATTCTAATTGGTGAGTCAAATTTATCTCTGACTTCTCCCCATGTTCTAGCTAATCTGATAGCGTTTGCCACATGCTCCGACGATATAGGAACTCTTGTGCAGTCTTTAGTAGCTTCTCCCCAAGTCAATGGAACATTATCAACAATTAATGTATTTGCATACACTGTTTTCCCACCTGGCAGCATCATACTTGGTTGACTATCGACTTTGTCTGTCTCATTTGCCGAGCATTCTTCTTTATCTTGAAGTTCTAATAGTTCCTTCGCAGTCGTGGCACCAAGAAATAGAGGATACTCAAGATTTTTATCAGATTTAAAATCTATAAATGCTTGCTTGGTGTTGTTCCCAACAATGCCATCTACAGTAATTTTAAGCAAAGATTGAATTTCTTTAACTAATTCTACTGGTAATTCGGAAATATGAATTGCAGTAGAATTAGTGCTTATGAATTTCTCAAGATTTTGCATGACTGGTAAAGATAAGATCAATACCAATCTTAGCATTTAAGATTTGGAAAAGCCTATCTTTTTATTTGCCCGATTGATTTGACATATCGCTTCCTCTAATTTCTCAGAAGTGCCGTATATGCTATTCCTGTTGTCAAATGTTTGGACATATTTTACAGCAGCATGAAATTTGTACTGAAATATTTGCCATGCTTGTTTTGTTCCCGCCGCTCCAAGATGTAAGTTGGCATCACATAAATTCTTGAGTTTTATTGCTTTCGCTCTAATACCTTCTTCTAAAAGCATTATAGAAGAAATTGGATTGTACACAAAAATTTCCCACACTAATGCATCATGAACTAATAGATTAATGTATCTTAGCGCTTCATTACTGTCTTTATAAAATATTTTCCAGACATATTTTATGGCAGTTTCTCCAACAGGAAATGCTTCATAAACTTGTTTAATATCCAAAGCGACACTTCTAGTTTTTTCGTTGGTTACAAAGACTGATGCAGCAGGGGGAAAGTATTTAAAAATCTCCCATACTAATTTGTTTTTTCTCAGCCCTTCGCTGATTATTTCAGTCTTAATCTTCTCAGAGTCATAAGAGAAGTAATACGGATCTTGTAAATTGATATTTTCCAGCAGCTCTTGCAAATCTTGTATCTTTCTAGTCATGCGTTTATATCCAAAACAATTAGTTAATAATACAGCAAAAAACACATAACGTCAATAGTTTTAGGAATAGTGATATACCTATTGACAAAGTAGCCAAAATGCTTTACTGTTAGAATGTGTAGCTATTTTCCATTTATGCTAAGAGACTATCAACAGTCAGCAATTAACCGGATATACCACTTATTCAGAAACAACATAACCAGTGTTATGTTGTACGCTCCTACGGGTGCAGGCAAAACGCATATCAGCAGCAAGATTATCGCTGATTGCTTGTCTAAGAACAGGAGAATTTTATTCTTAGTCCACAGGACTAAGTTAATTGAACAGACAATATCTACTCTGGTAAAAAGCTATGGAGTGAAACTAGAGCAGATAGGCGTTATAGCGCCTAATTACAAGCCGGATTATAAATGTCCGGTTCAGATATCCATGGTGCAAACTATCCAAAACAGACAATATCCAGAAGACATCGGATTACTAATTGTGGATGAAGCCCATACCACTGCTTATTTCAGTGTGTTTGAAAAGTTACTAAATCATTACAGTGGTGGTATTTGGACACAATCTAAATGCTTTGTACTTGGTTTATCTGCTTCACCATGGAGAACTAAAAAGAGAGAAGGTTTTTGTAGATTCTTCCAAGCAATGGTACGCGCGCCATATCCAGAAGAATTGATTAAGCAAGGACATTTATGCAGCGCTAGACATTTTGGCTGGGGTGGATTAATTGATTACTCTAAACTCGATGTTGGAGCAGCTGGAGATTTTACCCAAAACAGTTTAGAGGTTGTTTGTAATAGCGAATATAACAAAGTTATTATAGACAAATTTCTTGAGTTATGCCCCACCAGGAAGACGATAGCTTTCTGTGCTGGTGTTAAACAATCCATGGATTTAGCTGAACAATTCAATAGTGCTGGCATTAAAGCTAGTGTTGTTACCGGTGAAACTCCGGAATTTGTCCGGAAAGACATCTACAATCAATTTAAACGTGGAGACATTCAAGTTATTAGTAGCGTATCTGTATTGTGTGAGGGCTTTGATGAGACTAGCTGTAATGCTGCAATTATTGCCCGTCCTACTAAATCTAGAGCATTATTGGTGCAGATGTGTGGTAGAGCATTAAGATTGCATCCTGATAAACAAGATGCTTATTTATTAGACTTTGGGGATAATTTTAAACGACTTGGATTACCTGTCTCTAAATTTCCCACACCATTGTGTCCAACGTTTAAGAAAGCGGAAGAAATGCCAGTTAAAGAATGTCCTAACTGTTCTGCAATACTGCCAATTTTTGCTATGATTTGTCCTAATTGTGGACACTTGTTTGTGAAAGAGGAAGAAGAAGACACTCCAGACACTTTGCCTGAGTTTGGAGAGATATTCTCCAAAGAACAACAAGAACAAATATCTTATCTAAGAGGACAACTACTACGTGCTTACAAAGCTGAAAGAGATATTGGGAGAGTCACGTGGTTGTTCACAGAAAGATATAATTTTTTGCCTCCACAGCATTGGTATTTAGACGCTATTTTTAGACGTGGTAGAAATGTCCATCCCACAGTCAGAAAGACAGATGAACAAGCATTACTACGTTTCTTTAAGAAGACTAAACCCACCGCTAACTCTGGTTGGTTAGGAGAACAATTTAGACGAGAGTTTGGCAAAGGATATTATGACTTTGATGTAATTAACTGGAAAGATGTTTTAGGAGTTCCTGAGCATAGTGATTACAACTACAAAGACGTAACTGATTTGTATAGACAAAAAATAGTACAAGCCTCTCCAGAAGATGCTTCGCTCTTAAACTTCTGTCTGGAAGAGGCATTGAAGATATTGAATTTGTCAGTCTATTAACATTTCTCCCAAAGTATGTTTGCTTTAAGCAGATTTACAGCTTGCAATTTACTTAATGCAGTAGTAACGACTGCGGGAGGATAAGTTGAAAATTGTTTAAGAATCTCGCCGTAATTGCGAGGTTGATTACAAAATTTGACTAGCTCTTGTTCTAAATCCATAACAATGGTAAAAATGGTACTCTAAAATTATACTATAATCCATTGACATGTCAAATTTAAAATTCATTTAAAGCAAAGCCTGTGTTGATTGGCACAGGCTTAAATTATTTAACATCATAGACTAAAAAGTTAGAACTCCATTCCAAAATGGATAGCAACATCTTTTGAAAAAAAATTATAAATAATGATTTGACTTTTACTACTGACTTAAAGATATTAATTTTAATGTTTCTGATTTCAAAAGTAACTGCACGAGATGCGTCATTAACTGAAACCAAGACAATTGATTTGATTTTAGATGGTTCAAACCTATCTGTCTGCATGTTATTAGAGCGTAAAAAAGCAATAAATCTAGGATAATGTTCAGTTATCAATACCCAGATATCATCTTGACAAGATATAAATAAATCATATCCTTCTTCACTTTGAAAGACTGAGATTGAGCAGTATTCAAGTATTTCTTTGATAGGATTAAGATTATTCATTCAAAACTCCTGTGTCTGCATATATATCGTGTTGCATGTTTCCAGTAAGTGCCACCATAAACAAACAATTCGCTAGTTCTTTCACCTCCTAGATTATGTAAACCAGTGTTATTGTCATCAATTATTATGCTTACATGGTGAGGTTGTATGTTGTTTAGACTCATAACAACGACATCATTTTTTTGATGTAATTCTCCAAATTCTAACTTACGGAAATTAGCTTTTTGGAAATTCTCTTCTATTAGATTCCAAGAAGAAGATGTTGTTTCTTGCAAAGAAAACCCACGGGGAAAATCAGGCAAAGATATATCTAACATTCCTTTGTAATAAGCTCTAAGCAAGCTAAAGCAGTCAGTTCTATTGTAAACAAATGGCCACTTTAAATAATAGTTGACTTCTTTGGGAGAACCGTCAATAAACAAAGGAAATGGATTAGCTAAATTTGCTGGATCAAACAAGTCCCAGGATTCAAAAGCAGAATGGTATAGGATATATTTTATCTTGCTGGATTTTGCATTACAAATATCTGGCGGGCTTAGATATTCGCTTTGTTCTGTCTTCCAGTGAGTGTGGTAAACACCTTGGATGTCATTGTATCCAACTATTAAATCTAGTTCGTCCGGTTCAATAACAAATGCTTCATGCTTGTTCTCAGCAGCATTTGTACATCTATACGGCACGTCTTCCACAATCACACCGCAAACTTCTTGTTCTGGAAACTCCTTTGCGTGTTCAATTATATGCTCTTTTATGTAAGCAGATATCATACTCTTGGTGGGTAAACTTTAGAAATTATGCTGGCGTTAGATCTTACTTGAGTACTTGTTATTTTAGTAGAGATTGTGTATTGATTTTCTCCAACTGTGGTTACAGTCCATTCATCACAAACACACTCTTTAAGATCTTCGCCGGTAGGACTCCATTCAAAAGACGATAAAGAGTACTGTCGTAAATCAGCTAGAATAACATCTAATTCGGACTTGCTATACACTGGACTGCGCACATCCCATTCACAATATGGTGATATGCCCTGCGTTAAAATTTGGCTGTAATTATCCCCTAATCTTGTTTTAATAGTTGGGATAATTGTGTTTTTAGATAACTGCCACAATGGCGATAATTCCAGCACTAAGCTCATAAGACAAAATATCCGATTGTGTAATTAAACGCAGAAGCAGCACTTGAGACAATATTCAAAGCAGTGTTAGCTGTTAGCTTGAGTTCTCTGTCTGCTGCAAGACTTATATCTTTGACAGAACCTTGGGAAGATAGATAAAAGCGAATTCTGTCTGTAGATCCATCTCGGATAGTAATAGTCTGAGCGGTAGTACCTTCTAGCTCAACTCTAATGAAAGACACATAAATACTTACTCCTGCCCCTGGCGCTGCTATTGCTGCTGTAGTGGTAGCAGTACTTGCAGTACCAGTCACAAACAGCATTGTTGGCAATGCACTAGTCTCTGTCAGTAATCTTTTTGTTAAAGAGATTAAACTTGCTGATGCATTGTCTGATGTAGCTGCGGCATCTCCTACAAAGCCAATGGAAGTTATTAATCCTTTCATTAAAGCAATTAAACTAATGCTTCCAGAGGGAGTGGTAGCAGCAGTGTCACCTTTGTCTCCAATAGCTGTTGATTCAAATTGCATCACATCTGGACTATTGGTAGTTCCAGCTCCTGAAGTTGTAGCTCTTTCTCGTTGTTGTCCGGCTCCGTCGATATATTTAACACTTGGCATATTAAAAATCTAAAGCAATGAATGAGTTTATTTTAGCACTTAACTTCAAGCTGTACGTTGTGTAATCCACAATAATAAATGACTCAACCCAATCAGATGGATTTGTGTTGCCAAAAAATGTTGCTTTGACTCTTGCATAATAAGTAGTCTTAGGCATATTTGAAAACGTGGCAAATGTGTCTATTGTGTTTTGAGTCATTTCCCATGCTCCTGACAATCCTTTTTTAATCTCTACAACATATCCAATTACCCATGGAGAATTTTGTAAAGAACCATTGATTGTCTGTTGAGGTGGAAGCCAAGAAACATAAATATCAAAAAAGTTTGCTCCTTCTGTGATTGGAATACCATCAGCTGATAGTTTGCCAATTGGATTAGTTGATATTGTAACTTCTCTTGGAACTATATTAACGTTGGGAGCGTTAGAAGACACTCGTTGAGGCAACGAATCAAAAGCCCATTGTACTGGTGTCATATTGTTGACATACTATCAATAAAACTATATTTAGTACTATCATATTCTGATGCAGTAATTTCATGCATACCTTCAATTGTTTCTGAAACAGGCACTCTATTTATTACTCGATATTGTTTAGGAACAACAGAATTGCCGGATAATATCCAGTTAGATTCAGGTGGTGGTGCTGCACTAAAAGCAGAAGTTACTGTGACAACTGAAGTTGTATTAGCAGTGTTTTGTACTGTTTTTTGTTGCCAAGTACCATCGCTCAAAGTAACACTAATTTGATATGTTTGCCCTGTTACTAACGTCACTGGACTATCTAGATTAATTGTGGTTGTAGTAGCTGAAATAATCAATCCTCCGGCACGCATTTCTAATCGTTCAGAGTCAGATACAGTAATAATATCTCCTGGTTTTATAAAAGCTGCATAAGCCCTAGCTTTAAATGTTACTGTCTCTTGTTCTAATCTATCAGAAATTAAAGCTGCTACTCCTGCTCGTCTTGCTTGTCCTCTGCTAGTACAGGCAATAGCTTCTAATTCTAATTCTTTAATTCCCCATTTTTGTATAGCAATTGGATCTTCTACCATCTCAACTGTTTTGCGGTAAAAATCAGCTGGATTTAGCCAACTTACTAATGCTACAGTTTTTTTGGATTTTAGCCCAACTCTGCTATATATAAAAACTCCATCCTCAACATCTGCTTGCGTAAATTGGTATTTAATAGCATCTGGTTTATCTGCGATAAATGTTATCGTTCCAGCCTGCCAATAAGCAAATCCTCTAAATATTGTTATCAAAGATTCCAGTACTTGGTATGCTTCTGTTTTGGCTTGTAAGACAATATTACATTGAAATCTTGGCTCATAAATTGGGCTACCATTTGTGCTATATCCGCTTGGAACTAATTCATTACAGTATTTACTAATCTCGTATAATCCCCATTTATCTATTTGTTTAGTATCAATATACTTGCCAAGTCCATATCTAGTATTTGTAATTAAATCATATAAAATCCATGCTGGATCTGAAACAGCTACGTTTGGTGTTTGAAAAACTCCATTCCAAACGCCTTCATAAACAATACGTCTAGTGAATCCATCTATTATGGCATTGCTTGGAACTTGTACTAATCTCCCAAATACTTCAAATAAAACATTTGGAACTGAGCTAAATCCAGATGTGTCAAATGAAAAAGCTGTTAAAGCTGTATTTGGATAATTTAATTTTTTGTTTGTAATTTTTGCGTAAGAAACAAACGACATATTGCGTTGGTATCCAGCCTTTTCGGTTTCTTCATTATCTAAAGTAAGTTTGATAACTTTAATAGATAAATTACCCAACCCAGTAACTGGAGGAAATCTAAATCTATAATCAAATTCTGTTGGGCTTGAATAACGTCCAGAAACTACATTGTAATAACTAAATAATGTTTGATAAACATTATTTACTTCTCGTTGTATAATAATTTGAAATTCTATATTAGTTGTCTCAATATTGCCATTATCTGGATTTTGTCTTTGCATTTGAAAAGACAATTTTACTTTAACTTCATCAGGAATACCACCTTGAATTTGTTGAGTAACACCAAGATTATTTCCTTCTCCATTCCATTCTACTGCTGAATTTACAGATATTTCGTTTGAAATAGTATCTCCAAATCCAAATAATTCAATTGGTGATTGAATTTGGGTTCCTGCACGATAATCGAATTGAACATTCTTGAAATTATCACTATTATCTTCATTCTTAACTGGAGTTTCATCTAGATAAACTCTAGTTAATGGGTTTGTTCCAAAACCTTGTATTGGGCCTTCTGATATTGCTCCTAAAATGTAAGCAACTGAAGTACTGGTTCCTGTTATTCTAGCAACATTAGGAGTTCCTCTTCCTCCTTTACCGCCGCCACTTCCTTGGATTTTTTTATG
>Ga0214923_10006241_pt1 | contig 13478 bp, 17 predicted proteins | sample LL1510_MetaG_FD_177993 | JGI IMG/M metagenome (GOLD analysis project Ga0214923, IMG submission 177993) | Freshwater microbial communities from Lake Lanier, Atlanta, Georgia, United States - LL-1510 | ecosystem: Environmental > Aquatic > Freshwater > Lake | place: USA: Georgia | collected...
ATAAATCAAAAATCCTAACATTGATATAATTATCAAGTTGTGAACATTTTGACCACCTAAAAAGGTATTTGGGTCTGAAATTGTTAAAAATCCTTTCATTTTTTTTTTATTTTAAATTGTTTAAATTATTTGTTAATTGTTTGTAATTTTTTAAAAAAAAAGGTAGCTAAATTAATAGCCACCTTTTTATATATAAACATTCCTAATGGAACGGACTTGTTGAGAAACAAATCTAATAAAATCGGCTATAAACCTTTTTTTTATCTACGACCACGAGGGCGAGGGCGACCACCAGCCAATGCTCTTGCAGTTGATGGTGCTAATTTTAATACATCTCCCTTAACAATGTTAGGGTTTCCGTAATTAGCAATCGGTTTACGACCAGCTAATGCACGACTTGGCGATGCAGTTTCGCTTGGGTAGAAATAAATTTTTGCAGTAGCACTTGCTAAAATCGAAGATATAACTAAAGAAGTAAAACCATCCACTCGGTAGGCGAACTTTAAAGCTATAATTGTAGATTGTTGCTGGTAGGGGTCAATGGTGGGAACGAGAACTTTTTGAGATTCGTTACCATTAACATCTTTCATTATAATCGTAATTGTTTCTAAAACTTGGTTAGCAGTAGCAGACTGGAAATAAGTTAAGCCGACCATAAATGGCTTATTCATAGACTGATACAAAAATTCTCCGTATGTAATTCCACTAATTCCCATTGAAATAGAAATCGCTGAATAATTATTATAACTTGGAGAAGTATAAGATAAATTAGTATATGCACCTAAAATTGTAACTGGTGTTGAAGCAGTTGTTGTGTTTGTGTTTTTAATCGAAACGATATAAGGTTGAGAAGTTGGTGCAGATGCTTGACCACTTGCGTTGTCATAATCTCCATCATAATCATCAAAATCATCAAAATCATCATAGCTATCGAAATCGCCATCATAATCATCAAAATCATCATATCCATCATAATTAAAAAAGTTCTCATTCGCATCATCTTGAGCTTGAGAAAAGTATTTTCTAAAATCCATTTTTGTTTTTTTTATTGTTAGTTAAATTAAATTGTGAATTATTTTTATCTAATTCGGTTTTTCAGTATTTAAACTGATTTTTTTGTAAGTAATTTTGATATATAACCAGCAGTTACAATTCCGATTGTTACTCCGATTGCAGTACCTAAAATACCCATTAGCATCGCTTTATTCATTTTTCAAAAAATTAAATTGTTTATAAAAAGTTAGTGTATTGCTCAAACAACACACACAAAATTAATTTCTTTTATTCTAATAAAATTTGATAATTATTTTCTAATAGTTTTTTTAGGAAGTTGCAAAGGTCTTGCAGATACTATTAAATAAAGGTTTTTATATTGTGTTATTGTTGCAAATAAAGTTATCCAACATAACTTTTATATAGCATTTTTTTTAATTCAGCTACTGCACTTGCACTTGTATATTTTGATTTTCCATTAACTCCCTTCATATTCATTAATGGTTTTATTTTTTTATTATAATTCAATGCAATATAATCATCTATTGCTTCCTCAATCATTTTTTTAGTGAATGTTCCATATATTTTTTCACTATCACAATCAAAAGTTATATAAAACCTTATATTACCACTAAAGTATTGTTTATTAACTAATAATTCACAAATTTTAAATGCTTCGTATTTATCCTCAAATTTTGGTTTATGCCTATCTACTGAATCGGTATTTTTATGAAATCTTAAAAAATTAATGTTCGCCCAAACCTTTGGATTTATTCTACCAATAGATTGAAAATGTAAAATAATATCAGTTGAACTATGTCTATTGGTACAAATAGCACCAACCAAATCTTTTGGTAAATGGTCGCCAACATACTTGTTTAAATCCTCTATCAATAATAATCCACCTCTATAAGTTTCAAGTATTTCAAAAAGTGTCATAGCAATTTCATCTAATGTCATTTTGCTACCATTAGCATTAAAAGGTCTTATTCTCCTTGCTTCAATTTTTGGGTGCATACAAAATAAAGGAACATCACTTAACTTTATTGCTTTGATATTTTCAAACTCATCATTTACATCAAGTATTAATGCTCTACGAGGTGCTAAATTAGAACTACCTTTTACATAACTATCAATTATTTGTAAAGTAGTAAATGTTTTTCCTATACCTTTTTTTCCTACTGCAACACCTAATAATGCTTCTCTCATAATTCTATATTAAATTTATTTTCAACCTTTATTAAATCAACTAATCTATTATCTATCAACAATGCACCATCGGTTATTTTATTAAAATTATTATAATGATTAATAATTGAATTAGTAATTTTTTGTTCATTTCTTGCACTTGAATTTTCAATTTTTGTTTCAATAGATTTTCTAACATAAGAATAATGGTACATTTCTATTTCATCTCTTGTATGAATTAAAGAATGTCCAGCTTTTATTCTCCTTGTCGGGTCTATTTTAACTGGATATGGTGGTATAAACTCAAATGTAAATTTTGTATTTTTATCTATTTTATAAAACAATGGAACGTAATAAGTTTCTAATGGTATTATTTGATATTCAGCACTTTTATAAAAAGTTCTCATTTGACAAAATGAAGAATCATAATCTCCATTTATAAAATCATTTTTTGCTAATTCATATTGCTTTTTATCATAAAGTTCATCGCTATCCATTGAACTAAAAATTTTGCACCCATAATTTTCGCATAAATTAAGTCCAATTTGTCTTTTAACTTGTTCATTTTCATAACCATTTTCACTTAATACATTTCCTTTTTCATCGTATTTTAAAACTGGTGTGTACCAATATATTAAATCAATTAATCCTTTATCTTTTAATTCTATAAGTGTTTGTCGAAGATTTGGATTTTTATTTCCGTAATTACTTTTTTCTTGTGCAACAACAACTATATAATCTACAAACTCTCTAATAGAGTTAATACTATATTCTAACAATTCTTCTGCATCAAATATGTTATATGCTATACCTAATTTCATTTATAGCAATTCTTGTCTATAAAAAGTTAATCCAGCTTCATTTTTTAAAATAAAATCTCCAATCTCTAATCTCCATTCAGACCTATCAATTTTAATCCATAAACTTTTTTCACTTGAAAAAAAACATTTTTGTATATTCTCAATTAATGAAAATTTTAAAATTTCTTCTTTATTATTTCCAGTCCATTGAATACAATCAAATTCAAATACGTTTACTTGTTTTCTGCTAATGTTATTCTGCATCTTTAACTAAATTGCTATATGCGTTAAATAACCTACGAATAGGTTTAAATAGTTGTAATTTATATTCTTCTCCTTGTTGTTCTTCTTTAGATAAATTATCATACCAATAAAGTTCAGATTCAATTTTAGGCAAAATTTCTTCACTCATTCTTGGTTTATCAATAACAAATTGTCTGCAATCTTTAATCATTGAATCAAAATGTTTATTACATTCTTCTAATTCTTTTTTAAATTGTGGTAAAAAAACTAAATTATAATGTTGTTCTTTATCTTCAACTAATCTATTTTGAGCAATAAGTTTTCCTTGTGTATCTAAACAAGTCAATTTAGTTTCTGACCACTCACAAAGCAAGTCTATATTTTTAGTTATTGCTTCTTTGGTTTGCCTTGCTAAAATCATAGAACATTTTTTATTTAGAATATCTTGTTTAATTGTATTAAATTCTAATTTTTCACTTAATGCTTGACAATATACTTTGTCGTGTTCGATAACTTTTTGAAAATCTTGATTAGGTAATAATCTACCATTCATTTTTTGTTTTTCCATTTTTATTTATTTTTTTATTTATTTATTATTCACTTTTTAAGTATGTTATATATTCACTATGCCTACCCCAATCCTCTAAATTCCAATGATAAGATAAGATACCAGTATGCACCCAGTTTTTTTGTTTTCCTACCCTTAAATCTTCTGCAAAGTATGAATCGGGTGGTTTATTATCTATTCCACTTTTAAAATTAAATTTTTCCATTATTTTCCTTGTCATTAAGCAACAACCTATTCCAGCTATAAAAGTTTGTTGTACTTTACCCTCAATAAACCAATGAGAAAATGTATCTATGGTATAATAAAATACACAATCATTAGAAGATTCGTGTTTATCATCGAATAACGCAATACAAGGTGTTCTCCAAGCACCATCGAAAATTTGATATAAACCATTTACTATTGGCTTATTTGCCCATAACAATTCCCACAATATATTTTTAGGTGGAAAAATATCACTTTCTAAATGAAACATATAATCACAATCACTTTCTAAAAAATGTCGCCTTAATTGATTATGTGTATCTGCTAACTTTTCAAAAACTGAATACCCATCGTAATCTTTCCAAAATACTTTTATTTTGTATTTTTTATTTATATACTTTGCGTTTGCATTAGTTTTAGAATTATCTGCAATGAAAATTTCTATTCTATTTTTAGGATAATCAAATTTCTTAATGTTCTCTAAAAACTCATCAAGGCAATAATTTTTTCCCTCGTATGTAGGTATTGCAATTAAAATCTTTGGAACTAACTTTTTCATTTACCTTTTTTTATTTCGTTTTGAATTTCTTTAGGATGTTCACTCAAAGTATCTTTTGGTTTTTTTGGATAATCAATTTCAAAATTCTTAACCATTTTTTTCTTTGTTTTTGCTTTTGCTTTTGGCTTTGCTTTTACTGGTTTCATTTGTACAACTGGTTCATTATAATCAGCTACACCATTTTCACTTTCGTATGATTCTAAATCTTCTTCTTCATATTCATAATCATCATCTTCTATATTTTTATCTTTTATACCTTTTTCTTTTTTAATCATTTTATATTGCTTTTCAATCATAGTCATAGTCATATTTAATGATTTTTTTAATGAATAAACAATAGTTGTTTTAGTAATAATATCCTTACCAAACATAAAACCAAGATATTGACCATCACTCATACCCCAACCATTTTTCATAAATACACGAAGCATAGCTGGTTTTACTTTCTCGCCAAAAGATTTATCGTAAGATAATGCTTCGGTACATTGTTCGTTATAAGTATTCAAAAATTCTCCGAGAGTAACTTCTTCGCCATCTTCACTTATTGGTATTTTTTGAGTATGCAAGTCAATTTTACCTTGCATTTGTTTCTCCATTAAATCTTCCTCACTTACTTTTGCTGACCATTGTGCTAATTGATGTAATTGCTCATACCCCTCTAAACAAGTATCTACAAGCATTTCACAAGCTATTTTTTGGTCTTGTGAATCCATTTCATTAACTGCTGGATTTGGATTTAAAAAAGGATTATCTTCGCTTATAGTTTCACTTTCAGCACTTGACCTTTGAGCCATAATATCATCATAACTTGGTGGCTTGAAACTTGGTTCATCAATTTCATCAGTTATATTATTCGCTATTGGTGGAATTGCATATTTCCTATCAACGACATTTTCACTAAACGGATTATATGAATTTCCTACACTATCGGAATTAGTCTTATCTATACTTTGAGTATCTACAATTTCTGCTTCATCTACCTCTAATTCATTACCAGTTTCTAAATTCTCATTTAAAGAATTGAAATCTTCATCTTGATTATACATATCTTCTATTTTTTTATTTGCACTTGGTCTGCCTCTATTAGCCATTATTTATAATTTTAATTTTAAACTCTTTTATTTTTTCTTCTATTTGCTCAATATCTTTTATCGTTTGTATATCATAAAAAAATTGATTATCTAATTGATTAATTTTCTTTATGTATTTTGAAATTACACTATTATCTCTTTTGAGAAGATAACCTATTTGTGTTTGGGATTGTGAATTATGCTTATTTAATAAATAAGATATAATTGCGATACAATTTGTGCGTTTTTCGTTGTTGTCTAAAGAATTTATCAACACTTTTTTTGTGATATTCTTTTGTGTGCAACATATATCAATGATATATTCTTGCATTAAAAACTGCGAATCTTGTATCTTGTTTTGGGTAATTTTTAGAGTATCAATAGTCTTGTCAAGTCCTATCTTTTCTATGGTTTTTAGCAATTCTTCGATGAGAATTTGCCCTTTATATTTCGACATTAGAAAAATTTATGTGCAACATAAAAACAAAATTATATGTTGCTTAAAGATATTCCTATTTTTTTTTCAAATAATTGTCGATAACTTTTTTTGCATTTTCAAAACCTACTGCAAAGTCTGAATAATAACCTTTTTCTCGTAATTTTAATATAGTATTGTACTGCTCAAATAAGTGTGCATCTCGCAATAGTTCTCCATCTTTTTTAAATAGTTTAGTTCCATCTTTTTTTAATTCAATAAGACAACCATTATAACCATTACTGGCTTCTAAAATCCATAAGTCTGGTAATCCGTTACCACTTCTACATTTTTTATTGATAATAGCTTGATGAAACTTTAAATTAATACCAGCACTTTCACTTGTAAAAATAACATTTGGATATTGCATCTTTATATAAGTAGATACTGCTATTTGTAATTCTTGTTCTTTATTCATAATTATACTTTTAAAAAAAAACCTACAATAGTTAAATCGTAGGTTTTACTTTTTATATATAATGCTAATACAAATTAGATTAGCAAATATAATAATTATTCCCAATTCCAAAAGCCAACTCTACCACTTTTTTCTGAATCATTAGATTCGGTATCATTGGTTACTTGTTTAGTAGTTTGGCTATTTGTGGTTTGAGAATTATTTTCAGATGAACTATTAACTTCTTTTGGTTCTTCTTTTACTTGTTCTTTTGGTTCTTCTTTTACTTCTTCTTTTACTTCTTCTAATTCATCTAAATAATCCAGTATATCATTTGATATATGCCTATCGTAAGTATTAATTTTATCTATTGTATTTTGACTTATTTGAGTTTTAACACCTTTTCTTTGAGATTGAGCATATAAGATATTCAAAGTTTTTTTTAAGTCTGAAATCATTTGTTGCGTACCTCTATCTAAATCAGATATTTGTATGTTATTCTCTCTCAATAACTTTTCGTAAGGATATAATTTTTCGGTTTGTTGTTCCATTTTTTTTTATTTTTTAGTGTAAATGATATATGCTTGTTTTAAAAGATATAAACTAAAAGTAATAAGACTTACTCCGATAATTCGGCTAATAAGTAAATCTTTTTCGCTTAAAGTTTGATTTTCCATTTTTTTATTTTGAATAAGTTTTAAGTTTCTTTTTTTGCAAAATACTTCCATATGATTTAATGTAATTAACACATTCTTTCTCAATATCTTTTAATTGCTTATCAGAAAGTCCTTGAATACCTTTTTTTGAAAGTCTATCAGAAATGTAATCAGTTTCTTTTAAAACACCATTTGTTTGTATTGAAAACCCTCTTGCGTTAGGAAAAGTTAGTTTAACTACTCTATTTCCATTTACATCTGAACCAAAACCAGTTAAGTAAAGGTTGCTTTTTGGTAACGAAATATTTTTACTCATTTTTATAGTTTAATTAATAAACTTTTTGGGTTTATTGTGTTTATATTATATTTTAATCCATTTTCATTTAGAAATTCTTTTGCATCATCAATATCTTTTTTAGTATCTAATTCAACCTCAAAAACTGAATTTCCAGCTTTATTTTTCAATTTTGAACCAACATAACCTTTTTTATAAAACTTTGAAAAAAACTCGTTGTATAAAGTTGAACTGCTTTTTTTCTTTGTCGCCATTTTATTTCTTTTTATTTTTTGATATTACTGACCAAATAGCACTTGTAAGGGTAATTGCACCACCTATTAATTCAGTTACTAATGTTTCATCAATTATACCTTTGGTAATATAAATTGCACCTACAAATGTAAGTGTATGTCTTACCAATCCTAAAATTTTTTCTTTATTTAACATAATTTTATTTTTTTATTGTTAATACTAATTGTAAAAATACTATTTTTTTTTAATTTTTATAATAATTTAAAGTACATAATTTATTAAAGGGGATTTTACACCCCTTTTTAAATATGAATAATTAACCTAAAATGTTTACTTTACCATTGTAAAAAGCATATTCAAAAGATGAATCTGCACCTACACAATTATATAATGGAACATAAAATTTATTATTATAATTTCCAGCATCGTAAAAACCTCTTAATTCAAAGTATTCAAAAGTATCAAGTGTTTCTTGTTCTCTATAACCAAATGGATTATTTGTTCTTTCTTTTCCAGTTGGAGATTTCCAAAGGTTTCTTAAATAATCAATTCCTTTTTTATTTTGGTCGGGAGTTAATTGGGGAGAATTATCCCAAATATAATCAATTACTTCTTGCGTACTTTCATCAACTCTATTATTATTCATTCTCATTTTAATCAAATTGACTTCTTTTTCAGTAATGATATTGTTTTCCATTATATTTTTAAATTCTCCAACTTTACCACCCTTTGCATAACTACAAGATTTACATACATTATCCATATCAGACATTTCACTTGAGTTCATATCATTTCCACAAACATTACAACTTGACACATATTCATCTCCCATTTCGTTTCTTTCAACATCATCTTCAAATTCGGGAACACCAGCTGGTTCTAACAATTCAACATCATTAGGTTCTATGTATTGAGCCAAAGATTGTAGTTCCATTAATTCCTCATAACTGATATTTTCACTACGAATTTCACCTCTTAAATACTCTAACCTTTCTTTTATATTTTGTGGTACATCATCTATTCCACCACCTTTAGCTAAATCTCTTTTTAAACCATCAAAGGCATAAGAACGAAATGTTATTTTTTTATCTCTTAATTGGGTTAAATGAGATTTTTCATTAAAACCTATTGGTAATTTATAATTTTGTAATAAAAGTTCTTTACCAGTTTCAACGTAATTATCGCCATAACCATATTGCATACCACTTTTAGCAACAAAATTTCCATTTACTTGTAATTCAGCAGTATGATATGTATTTCCATTAACTTTATCAAACCATCTTCTTCCAATGATTAAAACATCATCGCCCTTTTTTAATCTTGGTTTAATCATTCCACCTTTAGCATAATTAGTTTTACCCTTGTAGCCAGTTCTTGATGGATTATATTTTTTAGCATAACGTACTTCGGTTTTATCTAATTTACCTTTTTTATTTCTACTTGTTGAATTAACGTATTTATGTTCTTTTCTCCAAGCACCATTCCTTGTTGAACGTAAAAGTTTAAAATCTTCTGCATCAATTTTTCCATTTTCGTTTAAATCAATACTTTTTTGATTTCCAATTAAACCACCATTATCATATTTTTTTCCATCAGCCATATAATCGTAGCCATTTCTTTTCGCCCAATTAATTGCTTTTTTTGATAATGGGTGTTTTGGAAAATATCCGTGTGTTGCTCTTACTATTTTATTATCTTCATCTATACTTGCAATCCAAACATATTTTTCAAAATATGGTTCATATCCTAATAAATAACCTTTATCTTCTCCATCGCCAACTTTTATTTGACCACCCATAGCAAACTCTCCAACTTCTCCACCATCAGCCATTCTTGTAATTTTCATTTCTGCATTTGAATCTTTGTAGTATTTACCATCGAACCAGTTAATAATTTCTTTTAATCCAGCATCAATTTTTTCTTTTAATTCACTAATTGAATCAAAGGTAATGTCTATGTCATAACTATCATCTAAATTACCTCTCCTATGATATGGACTTTCAAGGTTTACTAAACCATATAAACGGATTGTGTTTTTACCCTCAATTCCTCTATAATTTTCAGTATCATAATAGTAAGCACCTATTTCGCATAATATAGTATCATCTCCATCGTAATCCATTTCCCACTCCGATAATTGTTCTGCTTCACTTTCATAACCAGCTTCTTCTAAAGAACTATAATCTATATTATCTACTCCAAGTTCTTCAACAATTTCAGCATATTCTTCTATAAATCTTTCTTTAGCAATTTCGTAATTATAATCAACTTGTCTTTGCATTTCATCATCTAATTGTGATGTAGGTAAAGATTTACCACTACCACTAAATTGACTAATATATTCAAACCAAGTTACTTCATAACCACCATTTGTATATGCAATAAAACCATCACGAGAATTTTTCTCTACTTCTTCGCCGTTAAAATTATCTGCATTTTCGTAATCCATTGGTAACTCTTGTATTGAATCCTCTAATTTTTCTTTTAGAACATCAAGAATTTCATTATAATCAATATCATTTATATTACCACCAGTTGCATAACTTGTTGGAATAACTGCTTGAACATCTATAAAATAGTGAACATTATATAATTCTTTTTTACCTTTTTTCCAAAGTTTTTTTTCTTCTTCATTAGCTGGATAATATCCATTATAATCATCATAAGTACAAAGAACATCAGTTTGAATGTTTTTACCCTCTCCACTTTCAAAATCAAAATCTGATTCTTCATAATCTACATAAATTATCTTTTCATTTATGTAATCAATTAAATCCTTTTTATTTGAAAATTCTTTAGATAAAGACATATCCCAATCTCCTACACTTTCTAATTCTCCATCTTCATAAGTATCTCTTGATGCAGTAGCTGAATATCCTAATAAAATATATTTTTTTCCTACACCACCACCTCTTGCAAAGTCGCCATCATCTACACTTCCACCATCTTCATAGTCAAATTTTAATTCTTCGATTACTCTATCAAAATAATCTTTATACATTCCATCAGATATAAAGAAATTACCAAAAGCATTTGGATTTTTTTCCATTATTTTTAAATCATTTTGAGTATAAGTTAAAAGTCTTTCACGCAAAATTGCTAAACCAATAGAATAAGGAGTATTATCTAAATTTTTAATTAATGCTTTTACTCTTACACTATTATTATTAGATTTTACACCACCACCTCTTGCAAACTTACTCGGATTTACTGAACTTGCTGATTCATTTTGCGTTATATTATAAGTTTCAATAGTTGAACCACCATCTCCAAATTTTGATAGTAATGCATCAATTTCATTTCTCAATCCTAATAGGAAATTTTTAGCTTCGGTTTTATCAACTTTTTTTAATTCAGTTTGTATGTTTTTTACAAATGTTGTAGATTTTGAAACCATATCATCGCTTAATTTAGCGAGTTCTTTTATAACTTTTTTTTCAACTGCAACCTTAACCTCATCTTTGGTTTTATCTTTCGTTACAACTTCTCTTTCGGCTTTATTTTCAATTTGCTCTACTTGTTTTTCTATTTTTACTTTTACAATTTCAGCATCTTTTTCAATTTGAGCAACTGGTGTTATTACATTAGTTCCAGCTATTAATTCATCATTACTTTTAAGTTTAGCAATTCTTTTAGCACCATTAACTTTTGACTTATTTCGTAAAATACGATATTGAGAAATAATATCCTCACATTCGGCTTCCGTTTTACCAGTACGTTCTTTAATTGCTTTTTTCATAGCATCAACATCGCTTGGTAATGTAGTAGGTTTTTCGGCTTTTGGCTTTGGAGTTGCTTTTGGCTTTCGAGTTGCCTTTGCTTTTTTAGGCATCGTTTTTTTTTCTACTTTAGGTTCTTGACTTTCATATTTTGAAAGTGTTTTTTGGAAAGTTTCTCTATCTTCACTTGTTGTACTATCAAGTGCAATTAATTCTTTTAATAAATCAATTTCTTCTTGTTCTTTTTTAGTCATCTTTTTTTTATTTTATTTAATTAAACATTTTTACCATAATAATCTATCAGCATAATAACCATTAGAATTTTTTACTAACCTATCGTTATTGTGCCTTATCTTGTATAATCTTCGCCTTTCATCAGCATATTCTTTACCTTTTGTTTTTAAATAAGTAGGATAATCACTATAACCTTTTGCACCTATTGTAGCAATTTTTTTACCACTTTTAAATACATCAATTTTTTTATCTTTTACTTTACTTGGCTTTACAATAACCCCTAATTTATCGGCTTTATTCTTTGTATAGCTTGTTATTTTATAATTCATATTAAATCAAAGTTACGATTAATTATTTACTCATTACTCATCTGCATCTTCATACCCTTTTAATTGGCTTAATTTTACACCAATGGGTCTTAAACCATAAGCATCTCCATCAACATAAAAATTGAAAATATAACCAATTTGTTTAAGTTCATCTTGTGCCTTTGACATTCCGATATAATCTCCATCTTCAAAACTTTCAGAATACTCATCTAAAATAACTTGAACTTCTGCTGGTATATTTTCGTAATCTTCAAATAAATCAATATAAACACCATCTACTGCACCACCACCTTTAGCGAATTTTTCAATATTAATCCAACCACCAGTTAAACCACCATTTATTTTAATATGTTTATCATATTTATCCATATTTTCATTTCTGCCTAATCCATCTTCTGCACCAAAAAGTATATATTTATTTTTTATAATAGGATTTATTTCTAAAGAATGAACAAGATTGTATATTTTTTCAAAATTACCAGTTGGCTTTCTTTTTGTATAAGCATCCCAATCAGATTCATCTCCAGTATAAATTGTAATATCTCCTATGTATTTAATCCCATTGTAAATTCGAGATTTTTCTAAAGTCATATCAATAGGGATATTTGTTTTTTTAATCTCATTGTATATTAGATTAAAAACTTTTTCCATATCTTCTTGAGATGGCGATTCTATTTCGCCACCTTTAGCCATTATTAAAGTTGATAAATACTCTTTATATGCTTTTTGCTTATTTTTATGAGTGAATTTTTTACCCAAAGATGAATGACCATTTGGTAAATAAAACATTTCCATACCAGTTGTAGTTTTACCAGTATAAGTATTTATTTTATCATTATCTCTTAATGTTTCTACAAATTCTTCGTATGATAATTTTTTATCTACTCCACCACCATTAGCGAATTTATGATATGTTCCAGTTTCAATATAAAAAGAACCATCTTTTGTTGAAGATGGAATAATTTTGTATTCACTATGATTATATCCTTTTAAGTATTTATAAACTAAAACTTTATTCGTAACTATTCTTTTAAAATAATACTGAACATAAAATGGATTATCAGATTGTTCAGATTTTTGATAAACAAACTCTTTTGCTTTTTCTTCTAAAGATAATTCAGATGAATATGGAATTTTATTTAATTCGGATTTTGATACTACAAAAGTTATTTCTGATGACAAAGAAGTATCGCATTTTATTAAAATTAAATCTCCCACTACTAAAGATTCAAGTCCATCCCCTTTAACAAATGTATCATCTATATTAACTTTTATTTTTGACATTCTATGTGCTGAACCTTTTTTATAATGTGGTGCTTCATCTTTATAATCTATATCATATAGAATACCATTTTCATAAATGTAACTTTTATCGGTTATATCATCGGTTAGAAATTTTTGATTTCCAGTTGATAATGATTTAATCTCTCTTAAATTAAATTCTTTTATTGAACCACCTTTTGCGTATTGAGTATCTTTAAGCCATTGTTTTACTTCATCGTAATAAATCTCTC
>Ga0214923_10006243_pt1 | contig 13477 bp, 14 predicted proteins | sample LL1510_MetaG_FD_177993 | JGI IMG/M metagenome (GOLD analysis project Ga0214923, IMG submission 177993) | Freshwater microbial communities from Lake Lanier, Atlanta, Georgia, United States - LL-1510 | ecosystem: Environmental > Aquatic > Freshwater > Lake | place: USA: Georgia | collected...
CGAGCAGTACCTCCGCTGGCTCGGCAACGTCCTCCGTCTCGATTTTGGTTATTCCTGGACCTACAAGGTGCCGGTCGGTCAGCTCATCGCCCAACGGGCCCCCGCCACCATTCTTCTCTCCCTCACCTCTTTGTTGCTCGCCTGGGCTCTTGCCATTCCCTTGGCGGTTCTGGCCGCTGCCCGTCCCGGGGGTTGGATCGACCGGCTCACTTCCGGCGCCGCTTACTTTGCCTTGGCCATCCCGGAATTTTTCCTCGCCCTGCTCGCCGTTTGGATGGCCGCGCGTACCGGTTGGTTTCCCATCGGCGGGCTCACCTCTCTGGATCACGACTTTCTTTCCCCACCCTACCAGATCCTCGACATCGCCCATCACCTCATTCTCCCAACCTTGGTTCTTGGATTGGGAGGCGTCGCCGGGATGCTCCGGGTACTCCGTGCCAATGTGCTGGATGTTCTCCGGGCCGAATACGTCACCGCCGCCCGCGCCAAGGGGTTGGCAGAACGAGTCGTGCTCTTTCGTCACGTGCTTCGCAACGCGCTCAATCCACTCCTCAGCACCATCGGGTATGCCTTTGCCGGTTTGTTGAGCGGTTCTTTGCTGGTGGAAAATGTCATGAACTATCCGGGCCTGGGCCGTCTGGTGTACGAGGCCTTCATCCGTGAGGACCAGTTCGTGGTTCTCGGTTCCGTCGTCGTCGGATGCACGCTTCTGATTGTTGGAAACCTCATCTCCGATCTGGCTCTCGCGTGGTCCGATCCCAGGGTTCGTTATGGCCGCTGATCTCTTCCGCCATCTTCTGCGTCGGCCAGCCGGATGGATCTCGGCCGGCCTCCTTGTTCTCCTTTATGGCATGGCGCTCTTGGCTCCCTTCCTTTCTCCCACGATTCCCTCCACCCAGAATCTCCAACGCACCTACCACCCTCCCACGGCCTTGGTCTGGCAGGGCGGCCGACTTTGCGTCCGCCTCTACAAACTGGTCGATCCCTCCACCGCCACCTACGAACCCCTGCCCGGCCAAGCCGCCCCGCTCGCTTGGTTCTCTCAGGGGGCTCCTTACAAACTTTTCGGCCTCATTCCTTCCGATCGACATCTTTTCAGCGCTCCCTCTCCAGCCTATGTCTATCTCCTGGGCAGCGATGCCACCGGTCGTGATGTCTTCACCCGGCTTCTCTACGGCTCCGGCATCTCGCTGGGTATCGGTCTCGTGGGAGTGGCCCTCACGAGCATCCTGGGTCTGACCATCGGCGGCCTCGCCGGCTATCTGGGCGGGTGGGCCGACTCTCTCGCCATGCGGCTGACCGAATTCCTCATGGCTGTTCCCGGCCTCTACCTATTGCTGGCCCTTCGGGCCGCCCTCTCCTCCCGCCTTCCCTCCGACGCCACTTTTCTGATGATCGTCGTGATTCTCTCCGCCCTCGGTTGGGCCGGCACCGCCCGAGTCGTCCGGGGCCTTGTCCTTTCCCTGCGGGAACGCCCCTTCATCCTGGCTGCCAACATTATTGGCCAACGCCCATGGACGATTCTCTTCCGCCACCTGCTCCCCAACACCTTCAGCTATCTGATTGTCGCGGCCACCCTGAGCGTTCCCGGTTATATTTTGGGCGAGGCCGCCCTCAGCTTCCTGGGTTTGGGAATTCAGGAACCCTCCTCCTCTTGGGGTTTGATGCTGGGTCAGGCGCAGGATATTAAAATCTTTATGCTGAACTTCTGGTGGCTCCTGACCCCCGGAGTCGCCATTATCATCACCGTGATCGCCTTCAACCTCTTCGGCGATGCCTTGCGCGATGCGGTCGACCCCCGCTTCCGCCTGCCAGGAAAATGAAACCCTCCCCCCTCCTCAATGTCCAAAATCTCCGCGTGGAGTTCTCCTCCGGGGCTAAAACCATCGTGGCCGTGGAGAATGTAACCTTTTCCATCGCCCCGGGCGAAACCGTTGCCGTGGTCGGGGAAAGCGGTTCCGGTAAAACGACCGCCGCCCTGGCCCTGACCCGGTTAACGCCTCCTCCCCCCGCATGCCGGCTATCCGGTCAGGTTGTATGGCAGGACGGCACGGATCTCCTGACCTGCTCGGATACCGACCTGCGCCGGGCGCGCGGCGGAAAACTCGCCTACATCTTTCAGGAGCCCTCCACTTCCTTGAATCCGGTTTTCTCCATCGGATTTCAGATTTCCGAGGCCCTTCGCCTTCACCAACCGGCCATTGCGGACGTGGACGCGGAGGTTGCCCGACTGCTCGGACTGGTTGGCATCCGGGACCCGGAACTGCGCTCACGGGATTACCCCCACCAACTCTCCGGCGGCATGCAACAACGCGCCATGATCGCCATGGCCTTGGCCTGCCAACCCAAGTTGCTGGTGGCCGATGAGCCCACCACCGCCTTGGACGTGACGATTCAGGCCCAGATCCTGGACCTGCTCCGCGACTTGCGACAAAAGTTCGGTATGTCGGTTCTACTCATCACCCACAATTTCGGCATTGTGGCCAACTTTGCCGACCGCGTTTTGGTCATGCTCGACGGCAAACTCGTGGAACAGGGACCGGTAAAGGAGATACTCCGGTCACCCCAACATCCCTACACCAAGGCCCTGCTCGACTGCATTCCTCGGTTAGGCCAAAAAACCAGGCGCCTCGCCTCCATCGATCGCGCCCTATTGGCCGCAAAATGAATTCTATCTTCAAGGCTCAACACTCTGTAGGGCCCCGCTCCGCCGGGGCCATGGCCGCGATGGAACGCGGCCCTACAGACCTTCTTACTTAAAGATTCATAACCCCTTCTATGAACCCCCTCGTCGAAGTCCACAACCTCTCGGTCCATTTTCCTGTACGCTCGGGACTTCTCCAGCGCCAGACGGGGGCCGTCAAAGCCCTGGATGACGTGTCCCTGCAGATTGAAAAAGGAACCACTCTGGGTCTCGTCGGGGAAAGCGGTTCGGGCAAAACCACCCTCGGTCGCGTGATCGTGCGACTCGTGGATCCCACCTCCGGTTTGGTCCGTTATCAAGGCCAGGAAATCAGTTCCTTACAGGGCACCGAACTCCGCCCCTACCGCAAAAAGATTCAGATGGTTTTTCAGGACCCCTACAACTCGCTGAATCCGCGACTCAGGATTGGCACTATCCTGGCGGAACCCCTGGAAATTCATTTCCCAAAAATGACCGCCCCCGACCGCCAGAGCCGAGTGGCAGAACTTCTTCGGTTGGTCGGTCTTGATCCCGCCCACGCCCGGCGCTTTCCCCACGAATTCAGCGGAGGACAACGCCAACGCATCGGCATCGCCCGCGCACTGGCCGTGGAACCGGAATTCATCATCTGCGACGAACCGGTCAGTGCCCTCGATGTCTCCGTCCAGGCCCAGATCGTCAATCTGCTGATGGATCTCCAGGAACAACTCAACCTCACCTACCTGTTTATTGCCCATGACCTAGCCGTAGTGGAGCATGTCAGCGACCAGATCGCCGTTCTGGAGCACGGCAAACTGGTCGAACAAGGTTCCGCCGAAAAGATCACCACCCAACCCACCCACCCATATACCCAGCGTCTTCTCTCCTCCATTCCCTCCCTCGCCTGACCCGGTCTCATCTTCCCCTCATTCATGCAAGCACTGGAAATTCGAAATCCCTCGAATCTTCAGACCGATCTACCCCAAGCCTGGATCACCAAACCGGGTCGACCACCCGTCCTTCAGATCTACGCACCCCGCCTTTCCACCTTGCGCCAGCTTCAGAAGCTTCATGGGGGACGAATTTTCAAACTGACCTTTCGTCCAACCACGCCCTTTTATTTGCGCATCGGACAGCAGCTTGTCGTCACGAGCGACTCCCGCACCCTGCCCTTCAGGGAAAGGGCGATCCCACGGCTCAAGATTCGCGCCGGTCCCGCCTTCGGCACGGGAGAACACGCCACCACCCATCTCTGCTTGCGGTATTTGACGCGCTTTCTGTCCCAAACCGAAAGAAGGAACCCTGCCGTGCTGGATCTCGGTTGTGGTTCCGGGATCCTCGCCCTCGCGGGTGCCCGTTTAGGCTCCCACGCGGAGGGATGGGACAATGACGAATCCGCCGTCCGCGAGGCCGACCGCAATGCCCGACTGAACCGACTGACTGCGCGGGCGCGTTTCCGCCAAGCCGACGCCCTTCGCTCCGCTCTTCCCCCCGCCGATCTGATCTTGGCCAATCTCTATGACACACTCCTTCTTCACCTTTTTCCGCGGTTGGAAAGGCACCGCCGTTCAGGAACCACGCTGATTCTTTCCGGCATTCTTTGCGGGCAGGAAAATGCCGTCATCCGAACCGCCCGCCAACTCGGTTGGAAACTCCATCGCCGGGGCCGTTTGGGCCGCTGGTTTTGCCTCCAGTTTGCCGCCCAAGAGAAAAGAAAAAGAACCCGCTAACGCCCTAGTCCGGGCAACCAGATCCGCCGCTCCAACTGCCGCGCCGCCACCACGATGACGGACACCAGCAACAAGTAGACCGAGGCGGCAAAGAGGTAGGCCTTGAAAAACTGAAAGTTGGTGGAGGCCAGCTCTTGGACCCGAGCGAAGAATTCGGTGTACTGGATCAGGAAGGCCACCGAACTGTCCTTCAGGTTCCCGATGCACTGATTGGTTAGGGCGGGAATGGAGGAGCGCAACACCTGCGGAAGGATGATCAACCGGAAGATCTGGAAATGCCCGAATCCCTGCGCCCGGGCGGCTTCCATTTCAGCGGGATCCAATCCGTGAAAGGCGGTGGTCAAATACGCGGCATGGTAAGCCGCCACGTTCATGGTGAAGCCGATGACCGCCACCCAAAAAGATGGGATCTTCAGCCCCCACTGGGGCAATCCGTAGTACATGAGAAAAAGCAGGACAATTAGGGGGGTGCCGATGAAAAAGGAGATATAAGCCCGGGTGAGCGTTTGGATGATTCGATGGCGGCTGACGGAAAGATAAAAGACCACCACTCCAAAGAGGAAACCGGTCACGCTGATGACCCCCGTCAATTCCAAGGTCTGACGCAACCCCGCGAGAATCAATGGGAGTTGCTCCACGAGGTCCCGCTGGAAGGATGCCCAACCGCCCATGCCTCTTACTCCTTCCCCCCGAAAAATGTCCGCACCCGGGGATCCGTATGATGACCGGCCAGATGTCGGATCTTTTCCTCGGCCCGGACCACGCCCTGATCCAAAAAGACCACCTCCTCGGAAATCTGGCTGGCCAACGCCAGATCATGAGTGACACAGAGCATGGTGACCCCTTCCCGGTTCAAACGCGTGAAGAGTTCGGCCACTTCCCTCACCATCACGGGATCAAGAGCCGAGGTCGGTTCGTCGAAAACCACCACCGCTGGATCCATCGCCAAGGCCCGGGCGATGGCCACCCTCTGTTTCTGGCCGCCGGAAATCTGGGCGGGATATTTGTTCTGATGAGCCTCCATATCGAGGTGCTTCAGTTGGGCGAGTGCCTTCTGCTCAGCCTCCGCTCTCTTCATACCCCGAAGTTTGCGCAAACCCAGCGAGACGTTGTCCAAAACCGTCAGATGCCGGTACAGGGCGAACTGTTGGAAGACGAATCCGATGTTTTGCCGCAAGGTCTGCACATCCACATTGGGCCCCAGGATATTCTCCCCACGGAAATGAATTTCCCCCGAGGTCGGCTCCACCAAACGGTTGAGACAACGCAACAGGGTCGACTTTCCGCAACCTGAGGGCCCCATCACCACTTTTAGGTCCCCTTTTTGCACTTCCAGGTTGACCCCCTGGAGGACCGTGTGGGTTCCGAATGTTTTGACCAACTCTCGGATCTGGATCAGGGCCATCTTAATTCGTTTCCATTCCCGGGATCTGATACCGCCGTTCCAGCCATTGAACCCCAACCAGGAGAATCCGGTAGATGGCAAAATACAGGATACCAACCGCCAGATAGATTTCGATTCCGCGCAGGGTGGTGGCCGTCAGGTTCATGGCCTGTTTGGTGATTTCCGGGATTCCCACGGTATAGGCGAAAGGCGAATATTTCAGGATCGAGGTAAACTCGTTGACCATCCCGGGAATAGCGAAGCGGAACATTTGTGGCAGTTCGATATGCAGAAAAACCTGCCATCGGCTCAGGCCCATCGCTTCCGCGGCGAGAATTTCCAACCCGTCCACCGAATCCAAAGCTCCGCGGAAAACTTCCGCCAGGTAGGCGGAAGCGATCAGCCCTAGACTTAAAACCATCGCCAGAAGGGGGCTGACCTTCAGCCCGAGGCTAGGGAGACCGAAGTAGACCATAAATAACAGGACCAAAACCGGAATGCCCCGGAAAACATAGGTATACCCGTCGAGGATCGGCTTCCACCCCGCCGAGCCCACCCGGCGCAACCCCGCAACCGCCAGCCCCACCGCCATTCCCGTGGCACTGCAGATTAGGGTGACCCACACGGTGTAGACCAAACCCTGCGCCAGCTGAGCCAGGATGTCCGAAAAACTCACGGATGGCAAAATTCCTGCTCTTACTTCATCCGGGTATCGATGATGGCCTTCACTTTTTCCGGACCAAGTTCCTGCAGGTACTTGTCAAAGTCATCCCGGTATTTGGATCCTTTGGCAAAGGCGAAACCCAACCGGTCAAAACCGGTGAACACGCGGACGCTTTCAATGGGAAGCTTCATTTTGTTCACGTAGTTGGCCAGCACCGGCTCCTCGACAAAAGCCAGGTCAAGGTTTCCGTTCTGCAGATCGGTGATGACTTCGCTGTAGGAGGGATAAAGCTTCACCCGGCTCAGGGAGTAGTAGCCCTTGGGTTCCAGTTCATTTTTGATCAGATCATTGTATGCCATGCCACGGGGGTAGCCGATGGAGTAGGGCTTCAACTGGGCCAGATCGGGGATCTTGATGCCCCTGCTTTTCAGCGCCACCAGATGCCAGGCGTTGTCATAGTAAGGCTGGGAAAAATCCATCACCTCCTTGCGCTTGTCGGTGATCGAGATCCCGGAAAAAGCCACATCCGCCTGCCCGCTGGAGACAGCGCCCAACATTCCCTGCCAGTCGTAGGGGGTGATTTTCAAACGGATTCCCCTCGCCTTGCTGTAGCCCTCAAACAGATCCAGATCCGCCCCTTGGATCACCCCTCCCTCACTGAAAAGCATGGGGGGCGAGGAGGGTGATACGGCCACCTGAATGACTTTTTCGGTTGGCCCGCCAGAGCAACCCGCAAAAAATAAAACCAAACATCCAAGCCTTGGAATCCAGCGGAGGGAGAATTTCATCTTTCCTTTGCTATCGGGAAGACGGGACGAAAGCGAACCCTTCTTCGGAACTGAAAAATCAGTACCGCAAAACTTCGCGCAAAGCTGCCGCGATCCGCACCGCCGTCGGTCGATGAGCCGCCCAAAGATTCGGGTGATAAGGGATCGGCGTATCCTTGGCGTTCAATCGTTTGGGCGGCGCATCGAGGAGCTCAAAACCCTCGGAGGCCACCCGTGCCACCACCTCTGCCGAGGCCCCGCCCCAAGGCCACGACTCCCCCACCGCCAACAACCTCCCGGTCCGGGCCACGCTGGCCAGGATGGTGTCCGTATCCAAGGGTTTCACCGTCCGCAGATCCACCACTTCCGCTTCGTACCCCTCGGCCGCCAGTTCCTCCGCCGCCGCCATGGCCTCATGCAGCATCGCACTGTACGCCACACAGGTCACATCCCGACCCGCCCTTGCCACCCGGGCCCGGAACGCCGGCACCGCCTCGGTGGGCAGGGATTCAGCCTTGAGATGGTAATAGAGAAGTTTGTGCTCACAGAAGACGACCGGATCCTCCATGCCGATGGCCTCCAAAAGCATGCTGTAAGCGTCCTCCACCGTGGCAGGCGTCATTACCACGAGCCCCGGATAGTGCGAATAGATCGTCTCCATCGACTGGCTGTGAAAAGGGCCGCTGCCCGGAGTTCCGCCCGAGGGCAACCGCAGAACCATCGGACAGGGCCGACCGGTCCGCCAATAGGTCGTGGCGGCATGGTTGAGAACTTGGTTAAGCCCCACGGTTGAAAAATCGGCAAACTGCATCTCCACCACCGGACGCATCCCATCCATCGCTGCTCCCACTGCCATTCCTACCATCGCATCTTCCGAAATGGGGGAATCCATCACCCGACCGGGAAATTTCTCCGCCAGATTTTTGGTCGCCTTGAAGGCTCCGCCAAAACGTCCCACATCCTGCCCATAGATGAAGACCTTGGGATCATCGTGGAGTGCCTTTTCCTGCGCCGCACGAATGGCCTCAAGGTAAGTGACACTCATTCTTCCGGCAGAGCCTCCGTGGCCCCCTCCGTCACCGTGGCTCGCCAGCTTTCCTCGAAAGGATCCGGCACCGGCTCCGCCGAAACCTCTGCCACCACCTCCTCCACCTCCTGTTGCGCCTCCTCTTTCCATTTTTCCCAGTCCCGGCTCCGGCCTCTCGTCTTCATTTTTTCCTCCATCACCACCAGACAATCCCGGCCACGGCTTGAGCTCCTCAGCTTCTCGTCCACATACCGGCCGTCGTCATGCTCCCCGTGGCCGCACAGGCGCAACAAACGCCCCACCACCAGTTGCGGACCGGCTCCGTCTCTGGCCCTTTGCACCGCTCGTCCCACCACTTCGAGACAGAGTTCGGGATCTGTTCCATCCAATCCGTGTCCCTCAATCCCATAGCCCTTGGCCCTTTCCAACAGATCCGTGCATGCATATTGCCGTTGGTTGGGGGTGGAATAGGCATACCCGTTGTCCGCCACCACGGTGACGAGGGGAAGTTTTTCCACCGCCGCGAGGTTCAGCCCTTCGTGAAACGATCCCGTTGAAGTCGCCCCGTCCCCCACGCAGGTCAGCCCCACGCTCCCTTTTTCGCCGCGCATCCTCTTGGCAAACAAAACCCCGACGGTGGCTGACAACATTGCCCCGAGATGGCTGATCATCGGTAGAATTCCGCGGGAGAGATCCCCTCGGTGGATGTTTCCGTCGCGTCCCTTCATCGGTCCCATTCGCGACCCAAGGTACGTTCTCACCGCATCGATCAGGGGCTCACCAAAAGCCAACCTCCCCGCCATGTCCCGGATCAAGGGAGCAAACACGTCCCCTTGTTTCAGGGAGACTCCGCCGGCAGCACTCAGCCCCTCCTGGCCCTTGCCCAAATAAACCCCACCCACGATTCTTCCGGCCCGGTAAAGGCTGGCCAATTTGTCTTCCACCGTCCGGGCACGGAGCATCGCTCGTCCCAGGTTTTCCGTGATGTCTGTCTTGGGATGGGGGCCGCTCTTCGCCTTCGGCCCGGCCGTTCGGGTAGCCATGACCCTAAACTACCCCGCCCGGTCTTCCCGCCAAGCCTGTGCGCTGCGAGTTTTAAGCCGACCGGCAATATGCGAAAAACTAAAGGGGACTAGTAATTTAGTCTTTAGTTAAGGAGTAAGTATGAGCTTCTTAACTTCCTCCGTGAATCATGCCTAAACCCCTAAACAGATATCTAAACCGCCCAACCGGCGTACATCTTTTCCAAAGCCGACCGCAAACCCGCCTCCGTCTTGGGCTCCCCGAAAGCCCCTTGATAAACGGGTAACTTTTCCAAAAGCCGCACCAACCGCCGTGCCAGGGATTCCAGTATCTGGCGTTGGAATTTGCCCTTGGCCCCGATCCCGCCCCCGAGCAGGGCCTGAACCCGGCTCGCCGGAATCACCAAGGCCTTCACTTTTCCTTCGGCCACCACCGTGGCCGAGCGTCGACCCCCCGTGAGAATAGCCAACTCACCGATCAATTCACCTGCGCCCAACTTGGCCAGCACGAGCGGATCCCGGCCTTGAATCCGCTTCTCCACCCGGGCTCGGCCCGATAAAATCACCAGAAGATCCTTCGGCAATCCACCCTCCACCACCATGATCTCTCCCTTGGTAAAAACCTTCGGCTTCGCGCCGGGAAAAATGCCTTGCCATCCGCTACGTCCCATTTTCATCTTTCCCTTTCTACCTGAAAGCCCTTCTCTTCACCAGCCTCACCCATGAATCGCCCCATCTCCACCGGCACCCGGGAACGCAGCCTCCAGATAGCCCTCCTGTTCTGCCTGCTGGATCTGACCCTCATGGGCACCGCCGCCTGCTTTTCGAACTCCGTTACCATCCTCAGCGACCTACTCAAGGAGTTCACCGATTTCCTCTCCGTGTTGGCTGCCTTCCTCACCCTTCGGGCCGTACAGCGCTCCCCGGATCACCGCTTCACCTACGGCATCGGAAAACTGGAAAATCTCGTCAGCCTTTCCATTGGGCTGATCATGCTGCTTTCCGCCCTCTTCGTCTCCTGGCGCGCTTCCATCCATTTGGCCCATCCCCGGATGGCTCATGGAACTCTTCCCGGAATCCTGATTTTTTCCCTCTATACCCTCATCGGCTACGGGATTTATTTTCGCACCCGGTTTCTCGCTGGTCGGCAACCCTCCGTCATCATGAAATCCCAGGCCAGCCTGTGGTTTTCCAAAGCCAGCTTTGACGCCGCCATGGGGGGCGCCTTGGCCGTGGCCTACCTGTTCCGCACCGAAGAATGGAGTTGGTACCTGGATCCGCTCGCCTCCTTCGTCGGCGTCCTGTTTATGCTCCACGCCGCCTGGGCCATGGCCTCCTCTTCGGTGGGAGACCTGCTCGATGCCACCGTGGAGGAGACCACCCAGTTGCGCATCCTGAACCACCTGGTCCGACATATCGACGATTACGAAAAGCTCCATAAGATCCGCAGTCGCCGCTCCGGCCCCCATCTTTATGTGGAAATTTTTCTGGAATTTCACCCCGAACTGAAAATGGCCGAGGTCGATCAAAAGATCCGACACCTGCGACAAGCCATTACCGAATCCATCCCCGGGGCAGATGTCTCCATCCTCCCCCACGCCCCCTGAATCGTCACCGCGTCGCCGTTTGTTTTTTCTTTTTGCCCGAAACTTTCACTCTCCCCTTCGTGAGCCACCCCGATTGGAAATAATCCTCCAGCCCTTTTTCGAGGGTGAACTTCGGCTCAATCTTGAGATCCCGCTCGGTGGCCGACATATCCGCCTCGGTGTGGGGTTGGTAAAAGGGATAGGGGCAATCGAAATAATCGGGCTTCAACTTCGTGCCGAGGACACGATTCAATCCATCCACCATCTCGTTGAAACTCCTCGGCTGTCCCGATCCCGCATTCCACACCCCGCTCTTCCCTGCCTTCATCGCCGCCAAGGTGAAGGAGACAATGTCCTTCACATAGACGAAATCGCGCTTCTGCTCCCCATGCTTGAAAATTCGGGGCCGCTTGCCCAGTAGCATCTGCCCCGCCAAGTGCCACGCCATGCTGGCTGGCACACCCTTGTGTCCCTCCCGAGGGCCGTAGACATTGAAATAACGTAACCCCGCAATCTGCCAGGACGGCTCCTCCGCCTGCATTTTACGGGCGAGATTCTCCAACTGCACCTTGGAAAAAGCATAGGCGTTGGCCGGCGCCAACGGATCCCCGACCCGGTTGACGCCGGCTCGAATTCCGTAGGTCGCCGCACTGGAGGCATAAACAATCGGGGTTTTAGACGGCCTTAGATAGTCCAGCAGCCGCCGGAACCCCTCCACGTTGTCATGGGTCTGGACCTTCTGATCCAAGAGGGTCGTATCCGTGATCGAAGCCAGATGAAACATCGCGTCCGGCCTCTTCCCCCCAAACTGCCCCTCCCAATCCAGACGAGAAATATCTGCCGCCACAAAATCACCCCGAAACCCTTCCAAATTCGGAAAAGAGCCGCTCCTAAAATCGTCCAGAACCGTTAAGCCAGCGGATGGATACTCCTCCTGCAGGCCTAAAACCAGGTTGGACCCGATAAACCCACCACCCCCTGTGATCCAAATACTCTTCATTGTTTTTAAGCCTATATAGATAAAAAGTTATTCCCAAACAGGAAAATCTTCTCTAGATAAAACAAATCCAAGTTCATATATGGTACCCATGACTTTACTCACCAAGTGTTTAAGATCGTCTAGCGAGATGCCAAAGCATCTCCTTAAGGCCTGTTTTTTAGTTACTTTTTGGTCTTTAGTCACAACTTGTTGGTCAGGCACAGAGGTCTCCAAAGGCCTATCTACCCCCTCTTCGACCGACACCGCTACGACGTCATCCCTTTTTGGAGAGGATGTGGTCAGTCTGTCTGCTGAGACGGCCGGGCTCTTTTCAATCAACAACTCCAACAATTACCGTTATCTCCCCCAACTCATTACTGTCGGCTGGCAGTTGGATGAAATCGGAAACGAAGGCTGGAATCGGGGAAATACCGAATTTCTCTTCAGCGGAATGTATGCCCCCGTGATCCATGGCCCCAATCCTTGGTTTACCGGCGGCCTTTTCGGTCCCCGCTATAACTTTATCCAGGAAGGATGGCCGGTCATCCCCTACCTCGAATCCCGGGTCGGCTTCATGTTCACGGATGCCACGGGTGCTCCCAACTCCCAAGGTCAGGACTTCTGCTTCAGCTTTGAGATCGGAATTGGTGTACGCATTCCCGTCATGGATCAACTCTCGGTAAATGTGGGCGCCATGTACCAGCATATCTCCAATGGTGGCCTCTCGGAACCCGAGCACGAAAATGTCGGTTTGGACTCGATCGGCCCCACCCTGTCCGTCACCTGGGCTTTCTAACCTACACCACCTTCCCACCCGAATAGTAATCCATTCTGATAGGGTGGCCTTCTTCAGCCACCATGCCCGGCTTAACCAAGACCTCTGGCCCCTTTTTCCCAAACTTATTCACACATGGGCTTGCTTTTCATAAAAACTTGTCCGACATAATTTTAAACTTGTTAATTGGTGCTCATTTATGGGCTTCCTTACAACTTGTTCACCTATAGGATTTGATCCTTCCCATGCTCGAGACTCGCGATCTTCATAAATCCTACTCCTCGGGCATTTCCCAAGTTCACGCACTAAGGGGTGTCACCCTGAAAATCCTTCCCGGAGAGATTGTGGCCATCACCGGACCCAGCGGATGTGGAAAAAGCACTCTTCTCCATATCCTCGGAGCACTCGACACACCCTCGGCTGGTCAAGCCTACCTCGAAGGTCACCCCCTCCACGCCTTGGATGACGCCAAGCTCACCTCCCTCCGCCGTCTCAAAATCGGCTTTGTGTTCCAATTTTTTCATCTGCTTCCCACTCTGACGATCGAGGAAAACGTTCTCCTCCCCTTGCTCCTGTCCGGCCGGGTCAATGCACTTGCCCGAAAACGTGCTCAGGAACTCCTGTCCTCCGTCGGTTTAAACGACCGCTCCCATCATCGACCTCACCAACTCTCCGGCGGCCAGCTTCAGCGCGCCGCCCTCGCCCGGGCCCTCATTCATCAGCCCTCCGTTCTTCTCGCCGATGAACCCACGGGCAATCTCGACTCTGCCTCCAGCACCACCGTCGTCGAACTCATCACCCGGCTTGCCCGCCAGCAAAAAACCACCGTCGTCCTCGTCACCCACAGCCAGGAAGTTGCCGCCTCCGCCGACCGCCGCATC
>Ga0214923_10006244_pt1 | contig 13476 bp, 14 predicted proteins | sample LL1510_MetaG_FD_177993 | JGI IMG/M metagenome (GOLD analysis project Ga0214923, IMG submission 177993) | Freshwater microbial communities from Lake Lanier, Atlanta, Georgia, United States - LL-1510 | ecosystem: Environmental > Aquatic > Freshwater > Lake | place: USA: Georgia | collected...
GTGCGGAGGTTTCACCTCGGAACGGATAGAAGCAAGAACAGCCTGGGCGCTCTGAAGCTTGGTAAGAACGCTGGCGTAAAGGGCGGTGCTAACAGAGCCATCGACCTCAGCAACTGGAGTAGAAACCTCCGCACCCTCAACGACGGGAGCAGGAGCGGCCACAGGAGCCGACTCGGCGGCAGCGGCCTTAGAAGCCTTGGGGGTAGCAGGGGCCTTGGCGGCCTTAGCAGGAGCGGCGGCAGCGGGTGCAGCGGCAGAAGATGATGCGACAGAGGCAGCGGAAGAAGAAGGAGCAGACTTGACCATGTTGTTGGTTATACACTTATGAGTAAAGTCTTTTTAAGTTGTTTTTAGCAGCATATTCCGAGCCATAATATATCACCGCCATCGAATTGCGTTCAAAATGAAATAAATCGCGGATTTATTTTATTATATATTAGATTTATCAAACAACCGCTTCATATAACCAGGGCAACGCATTACGTGCATCTTGATTTACGATTGTAAGTGTAGCCAATACGTAAAATGCGCCAAGACACTGGTCCTCACGAGCCGCCCCGCGGCGAGTCATACGGTCGATCACCGAAACACAAATGGTGCGAATTTCGGGGGTTGTGAGTAATGTAATCACGTTCAAATTCACATGAGTGTTATGTAAAACAAACGGGTTGCCATGCGGAGGACAGATGCGTTCTTTCATTTCTTGCGATAAGTTGGCGCGATAATACCAAATGTCATGAATACTTCGAATGAAACGTACGAGCTCCTCACGCTGTAATGCGATAAACCAATCTGAATCTGCATAATTTCCGAGTGTATTAATGTGTTGAAACAGATCCACAATAAATAACTCTTCTTGTTTTTCTCGTGAGATCACCGGGACTCCACCCGCGACATTCGTATAACCCGATTGGTCGTCATTCTTGTTGTCATCGTTGTCTTCGTCCTCCAATTTCACAGATACCCGAAACCCCATTAATGAACCATAGATGAGTTTTTCATATACATTTTTGATGATGCTTGAAGGGATGACGTTTCGATTATACGGATTCGTTATTGTGGGATATGATGTAATAATTAGATGAAATATAGATGCAATATGAAACCCGTAGATTTTATTGTCGCTATCAAGATACGTGAATAGCTCCATCGGTTTGATATTTGATAGCTTGTCAAATGTATAGAAATCGGTATCATTCACACATTTAGATGTATGTAAATATCCAGGCCCACATAAATCGCGATACTTCTTTGACAAAAATGTTTTGAAGCTACGCTGAATTCTTAAGATGAAATACGTCTGCTTTAAAAATGTATATAATCGCTGGGTCAAATCTGGCTTTGTGCCCGATTTTTTTATGCTATAATGTGTACATAATGCTCGTAAATCGGCAAGACTGTATTTGGCCGAATTCATCTTTTCGTATTCAACCGGTTTTAATATAATGATATTCGTTGCCAGTTCCTCTTCTCCCATATTTTGTAAATTACTATGTTTAGGAATTTCAGTTTCACCGTCTAGAGAACCTGATGTTATTTTCATTTTTTTACGCGTTTTTATGCTGCCGCCGCCGCCGACTCCCAGACTAGTTTCTCCTCCACCAACATTATTACGATTATTTACAATTGGTGCTAATGACGGTGTAGATGAAATCGCTGTAAGCGCCGTTCCTGTCCAATATGACGAAATAATCATAAATTCTGTAGATTGTTGAGCGATGGAATTCTGGACATTATTTTGTTGTCGCTTTAGTTTTACTTTTCGTGAATATTGCTTGTATGGATTATCATATAAACTATAGGGCAACATTAACGAATATAATTTTTGTGTTTCTTGTCGATTCGTGAGGTGGCCATGTTCGAGTGCCGATGACATTACAAATATATATTATTACCACATAATGTTTATTATGTTTTATACTTGTCAGTGATGGACATAAAGATATTTTATGGTATTATAGTATAACTGATATTCATGATGCGTATTTCGTCGTCGGTGCTTCTCTGCATTCTCTCGGTATCGCTCGTAACCGGTGTTACGATACTGGATGTTCCAAAGAATGTTTATTTCCAAATAACAGAAGCGGCCATTATACCAGAAAACAAGGTGGTCGATACTTTATTATCATTGAATGATAAATTGCTTCATGTGGATCATTCTAGTGCTGTGTCTGATTCTGTGGCTGCTTCTGCTTCTGCAGCAGATGTTCATCATGACGCGGAGAGTCATCAATCATCTGGACGAAGAATGCTTCGGTTTTTACCGAAGGTAATTCATCGAATATTTGTTCCACCCAAGCCTGCACCTGCTCCTAAGCCTGCTCCTGCTCCTGCTCCTGCTCCTGCTCCTGCTCCTGCTCCTGCTCCTGCTCCTGCTGCTACTGCTGCTGCTGCTGCTGCTACTGCTGCTGCTGCTGCTCCTGTTGCGCCTAAGGCTGCCCCTGCTCCTGTCGTCGTTGATGCCCCTAAGGCTGCCCCTGCTCCTGTCGTCGTTGCTGCGCCTAAGGCTGCTCCTGCTCCTGTCGCCGTCGCTACCAAACAATCTGTCATCGATGAAATCATCCATGCAAAGGCAAAGACCAATGTTAAGCTCACTAAATTTCAGGAGAAGTTATTATCTTTGATGAAGGAAACTAGCGATGAGCAAGTGAAGGTCGAGACCGAAAACCGTAACAATTTCAACGGCGTGAGTGTAACTCTTCAGAATGAGCAGGTTCGCCTTGAAACCGCTCGTGTAAATATGAAGAGACTATATGATGAGACTGAAAAGCTCAATAGTACGATTCAGACACATTACAAGAAACTTATCGCAGATACGAACTATCTTCAATCTCTCGACGCGATACGTCCCGCTTTCTTGAAATCTCTCGGCGAGCTAGCAACTCATATCCAGGATGTCAAGACCGTTGTTGATAATAAAATTGTCAAAGACGAATACAAGGATGAAATGGTTCGGCTTCTTACCGGTATTCATTTTAATACTTATAATATCTCTGGATTTGTCGCTACTGCATTTATTAATCATTATAACAAATACAAGAACCTGATTCAAAAGGAGAATGCCGACTACTCCGTAGAGTTGAAACGTCTTAATTCTCTTGCGAATGATTACAAGATTCAGGTACAGAAGACCGCTGATATTGAGAAGGAGCGCACGCGTCTTCAGGATATTCTCTCTCAATTGAAGCTTACACTCAATCTCTCTGTAACACAGCGAGACGAGTTTGACCTCCTAGTGAAGGAAGTGGTTTCTATATTTGATAAGAAGCGGTGCTAAGTTGCTCGGCTGCTACATCGCTCAACGGCAGAGCCGTCCCGCGATTACGCAACCTCGCGCTGACGCCGCTCAATTCAGGTATAATGCAAAAACCTAACCCGAGCGTTCCTCCGTAAGATTTGACCGGCGAAGCGAATAGAGTATATATTGACGGAGAATGTAATGATATCATTCCCCGTCAATTCCCCGTCAATTCCCACCTACGGTCGACTCTTACGTCGATATCGAGCGGCATCAGCGCGAAGTTACGAAGTTGCGGAACGGCTCCGCCGTGGAGCGACGTAGTAACAGAGCAAGAGTATATATTGACGGAGAATATGAACTATTATAATTGGTGTATTGGATTGACGTATAATTGAATAATATTCTCCGTCAATATATAACTTCGATGTACGCAATTATTTGATGTTTATTTATTTCATTACTGTATAATTATGACAACAGTAAAATTACGAAAAGGCCCTTCTTCAAGCGCAACTAAATCAAATGTAGGAATAATAAAGAAAGGCAACGATGGCAATATGTGGAAAATATACAAAATGAAAAATGGCACCAAGCGTTGGTTAAAAATATCAAAACGTAAAACTAGTAAAAACTCTGTACCAGAAGAAGATAATATTATAAGTAAAAATAAAAGATTGTATCATTTTTGGTTAGATCTAGCCAACACAAAATATAGTGTTTTTATTTACAATGATAAAAGCTATAAAATAATTCGAAATGATATTAGAGAACAACAAGAACAAGCTGAGAATAATCCGAATATTATTGCAATTTTAGATAGTGGCCCTAGTTTTGACGCGTATAGAGAATTATATAGAAAAGCCAAAAATAACAGTGTTCAAGAAGTTATTACAAATTACAAAAAATATTTTAATGAGGGTTCGACCGGGAAAAGAGTATTTTGTTGATTATTACTCTTTATGCTTCTCTAGTCGAGTCTTACGTCGATTATCGAGCGGCGTCAGCGCGAAGTTACGAAGTTGCGGAACGGCTCCGCCGTGGAGCGACGTAGTAACTGAGCAATTAGCATTCGAATTTCCATATGCGACAAAAAATTGATTTAAACATTCACATAGAATACATATATCATCGTTCAACACGTCTTATCGTTCGTTCTACCTCCTCCTCGCTCTTATTACAAATGGCTTCTGAAATGGTTATCCCCGGCGCTTCTTTCAATCCCGCTTCTGACATGAAATATACCAAACCCAAGGTGAATTCCGTGGGTGGTCGCAGCGTCGGTATCATCAACGCAAAGACCAGCACAGTTCTCAATCTGTCTTCACCCCTGATGCTCACATGGGGTGTCCAATCATTCACCGACGACAAGAGCGGTAAGGTAAGTTATGATCTCGCGCTCCAGTTTCCTAATGAGGGATTTGAGACGCCTGCTACGAAGAAGTTTCTTGAGAACATGTCGGCGTTCGAGAAGAAAATCAAGGAGGACGCAATCACAAACTCAAAGGAGTGGTTCAGCAAGCCCAAGATGACCGCTGATGCGGTAGATGCGCTCTGGACGCCGGTGCTCAAGTACCCCAAGAACAAGGATACGCTCGAGGCTGATACTTCGCGTGCGCCTACGATCAAGGTGAAGTTGCCCTTCTGGGATGGCGCCTGGAAGGAGTTGGAGCTCTACGGTGTTGATATGCAGGCGGTTTTCCCCGACCCTATGAACCCCTCGTTGTCTCCTCAGGATCTGATTGCGAAGGGTAGTCACATCGCTGTGTCGATTCAGTGCGGTGGTATCTGGTTTGCCAACGGTAAGTTTGGTGTCACCTGGAAGCTGTTTCAGGCTATCGTGAAGCCCAAGATGTCGCTCAAGGGCAAGTGCCACATCAAGCTGGATGATGACGAGAAGACCAAGATTGTCGCACAGGTTGTTCCTACTGATGTCGATGGTGATGGGGATGGCGGTGATCACGATCATGACAACGTCTCTGCAATCATCGAGGATGATGATGATGAGGTCGCCACTCCTGCACCTGCTCGTACTCCCACAGTCGCAGTAGCTAAGCCAGCACCGGTTGTCGCCGCAGCCGCAGCTGCTGGAGGTGATGCTGCATCCAAGAAGAAGATTGTGCGCAAGGTCTAAATAGAATAGCGTCGTATTACAAACAGTTATTGCTCGGTGTTATAGAGGTATGAGATGATGATACACGCCAACTAACTTTATATTCAAACTAACACATATTTGTAACAGGTAATTTCATTTTTTTACTTATAAAAATGAAATACTAAAATTGTAATAATAAGGGCAGAAATACCAAATGCTGATTTTAGAATAATTACTTGCAAAATTATAAATATATAGACTATATAAAACAAACATGATAATAAACATAAATAGTTATAGTAGAGAATCATATGAGTTCGCGTTGCAATATTTATCAAAATATAAGGGCGCCATATTTGAGGACCAATATACAATGTTTTCATATGAATTGTATGGACCTACCCATGACAATACAAATTTTGACGTTAACCTCGATGTATTTAACTGGCAACATTTGATGGTTGCAGAAAAGTATCTTGAAAAGAACAGTCTTAGGTATCAGAGGGACCTCTCTGAGTTCGAGCGCAAATCATTTATTCGTCAGTTTTTGGGGGAACTTGGAGGAAAAACTTACAGAAATCCTTATAATGACGACCAAACACTTTTTAATAAACCTAAGAAGAGTAAGACTGCTGGTAGTAAAACAAAATACCGTCACCGTACCCGTAGGATTGGTCGTCGAATTCGTCGTACTCGCCACTTATCAAAAAAATCTTAAAATTATTACCATAAGTTATATTTCACATCTTTTTCAGTTACAAAGTATGCAATCGAATATTCGCATACACATTAGCGCGTTGTCCAACCTTATACATATCCCCGCCACATTGATGATTATTCCATTTCGCAATACCGCCAGCTCCTGCAACTCCACTGACGCTGCGCAATAATATACGTTGTCGTACAGGATTCGACGATGAACCAGATGATGAAGATTGTAATGTTACATCGCATGCATGTAAATAATAAACAAATCCATGATCATCGTTGATTACAACTGGTACAACTTGCTTGATAAATAGTTCTTGGATATTGATGTCTAGAGAAATGTATATATTATTATCTTCGTCGATCGTTACATTATCTGGTAGTTCGGGCTCGCATAAAACGATGATCTCTCCAGAGATGTCCGGTTCAGGTTCCTGTTCCGGTTCTTCGTTCGTGTGTGCCGACGTCGATACACGCCGTTTAAAGTGAAGCTCGCTATGCCACAACGGAATATAATACGAATGCCCACCTTCATTAAGAATATACACGCGGTCAAGTAACATGTCCAATAAAGATGGGTTAAGACGGACAACCATGTCGGCGCTCGTCTTTTCTTCAAAGATACACGTGAGTTCATCCATAATCTCTCGAGAGATTCCAAATAATTCTTGATTCTTCGAGAGAATATCATATATCATAAGAGATGTGTGTTTGTCCATACTACGAAACAACTTCACCGATGATTGTATTCCCTTTGTTATGATTCCATGAATGAGAGATTGGATTGCATTCGAGTCCGGGGCTAGGGGACTAGTCGCGGTTATTTTTACAATCATCGTCTTGATAAATAGTTGAAAAATACTGTCGTAACCAGTATCCATATTTATTTCTTTATCGTGTTCGCCACTACTGCATCCAGAATAAAAGTAATCTCTCACGCGTTTATGCGCATCGTTGATTTCTTTGAATTTTTCAGTAGCGTTGTCGTATTCGCCATCGCCCTCGCCGTTGATATTTGCTTGCGCTTTATCGGGATGATGTTTTAACGCGAGTAAATGATAACGTTTATTCAACTCTTTGAGAGATGACGGTGCGACATCACCAGTAAATCCAAGTATATGAAGTGACGTCTGTATGCTTTCTGGGTAAGGGTACGGAAATGATGAACACGGGCTAGGCATTGGGGATTTTATGTGCGTAGCCGTGTATCTTGCATACTAATAATAGGACAAAATTCTCTAAATGATATATCGGGCGGTAATTATTATTGAAATACTGCAAAAAGATATACGTCTGTATCATGATATCATTCATCATTTCAGGCAATAATAACCCCTTTTCTATCAAACTACGTAGAATAAACCAAACACATTCTTGAATATTGATATCGTAGGTAAGAAGATCATACAAACATTCTCTCAGCGCATCATATTTTAATTCGTTGTCAGGAGAGATAATAATCCCTACAATATAATTGCATATATTTTCATGAGGTTCGGTTAGTTCTGTTACATTCGACTTCAAGGCCTTAATATTCGTGATTGTTTCAAGACGGAATTTACTGTTAAGTCGCACAGGCGCCTCTTTAATAAGGTCAGTTGCGTTGGGTACTGTCGTCACTTTCAGACATTTGTTATAAGCGGTCGCGGTTGGACGCTTGAATGGAATCAATTTGCATCTATGAAGTATATTGTCCGGAAGCCAACTTACATGGTCCGAGAGAATAATGAACTTGAGAGATACATGCTCAGAAGACAACATATAACTATAGAATGTTTCTAATAATTCGCTGTGTATTTTATGGAAATTCTTACACATCACGAATGCGGTAGTCTGTGGTCGAGAACTGACAATATCTTGAATTTGATTGTATATTTCATTCCATAAATGCTTGGAATTGCATCCGAGGAGAGACATATCCACTTCAAAATGACAGTCGCTGATTTTCATGAAAAAAGTCTCTTTATTGTATGCAACCGCGATACGCTTTTCGTATTTGAGATGTGAAGGACTGTATCGTGAAATCATATAGAGTGCATGACTATACTTTCCAACACCACTTGGACCATGCATTATCATACTTGGTAGGGTATGAATGTCCGGTGGAAATGACGAAAACGTCTTTTTTATCACGGGATGCAGCGAATATTCATTTACTTTATTGACATAATCGGTGAAATGTGATTCAAAGAATTTCATGACGCGCGCGAATTATATGTATTTATGTTCTTGATTTATACCTCTTTTTTATGTAAATCAAAAATACGCACTTGTGGGCCGCGGTATTACCAAAGTAATTTATCCGCCAACCATCCATTACTCCATTTGACGTGTCGGTCGCGCTCATGACGCATTTTATAGAGCCGCCTGCGTGTTTTCGCATAGGTCAATCCGCGTGTGCGAATATATGTCGGGAAATCATTCATACCTGCAGCGCCGACACTCGCGATTTTACGTGATTTGCGAAAGACGTCGATTTTTTTCTCTGGATTGGTAGATACTTTTACTGTCACGCCGATTTTATGCGCCATTTTACGCGTATAATTCGTGATACGGTATTTCATTCGACCTGGGCGGTATGCGAATTATATATACACTGATAGAAAAAAATGTTGCTTAAACCGATAACTATATCCTGTGTAAGCGTACGCCGAATAACACAAGGACAAATATGAATGTGGTAATCACGCCGACTGAATATAAAGGAACACAGGTATATTTTACCGAAAAAAAACCGAATACTCACATTCCGAATAGCACATTTAATCGTATAACATATTCGACCGCCGATTTCATGATGAATGGAATATATATTCAGTTTGAGTTATTCATTCGACAAATCGAGCAAAATTTCAACAGTAATATATACAATTGCATTTTTGACCCGAATCACGACCATAATCAGACGATGTTGTCTATTTTTCAGAGAATAGAAACCGGTATATTAGATAAATGGCTGCGTCTTGAACATTCGACGATATCACCGACATCATCGCAGTCACAGAAACAAAAATCCATGGATATAATACAACAATTACGCAGCGGAGTAATTAGTGTATGGAAAAATGATTTTCACTATAATGATAAACCGCAATTTCAGCATTTCATTATAAAAATATCGGGGTTATGGGAGAATGAAGAGGGGTGTGGATTGACGTATAAGTTTATCTAGTTTTTTTGGTGATGCTCCAAGGCCGGGGAAGCCCGGCCCTTTGCGCATCACCAAAACCTTGCCGATTCCGGGTCGGATGGGGATGGGGGGTGCGCCCCCAAACGATGTACGGCGATACGCGGGCCGATGTGTGGGCGGCACCCGGTCATTTCGCATCACTATAACTATTTACATATAAATACTAACAAATATTTACATGTAATGAACATATTATCAAAATTACCATTTGATTTACAAGAATATATACTTGTGAAAACTATGAAATTATATAAACTACGAGATGGAAAATTTATCAGACAAATAGACAAAACTAAATATACATTCATTGACCATATTATGAGACCATCAATAAATAAAAATTCGTATAACTACCATGAGGATATACATGAAGATATATTTAATATCAATGAGGATAAACAACGATTTTATTATAAATTTTATATAAAAAATTTGTACGATATCCCCCTTAGAAAAGAGTTACATGTTGATGATGATATAGTAGATGTTCGCATAGAACATAAAAATAATACTTACTACTATGAAGTTAGTATATATAGACTAAAATTGAAAAATGAAAATAATTTTACACCTGAAAAATTGCGTAAAGATATATATCATAAAGGGTCGTTAGCAGATAATTATTTTTGGGATTTTTTAGAATTTTCTTATGAAGTAAAATAATTGTGAAATACATATTCTACCAATAAAATTACCCATCCGTCGTAAAGAACCGCAAAATGATTTCATTAAGGGCCATGCATCCACCAGCAAGAAGTGCTATCAATCCGGCAATATAAGGGCCAAACTTCGACATCGCTTCACTATACTGTCCCATCTCGGACGAACAAAGCATCTGCTGATTGATATATGCATACATAACGCCAGCCTGAGCGAGAAGAAGAATATTCACCGCAATATCAAATGTGACGTACGTTTCTGCAACATGCCCTGAATTGATCTTATTATAATAAATCGTGTTTTGATAAATGATCCACCCTAATAGAAGCATAAACAAAGTAATCGGAACTACATTCAATAGACTCATTCGCATGATACATCCAGGTTTGTCTGGATTATATTTATTGAGTGTGATTGAAACGATTGTGATCATTAAGCAAACGGTCCATAAAAGCGTCAAGTAGTAGAATATATATGACTTGAAATAAACTGTTATTTCCTTCTTTAGGTCTGACGAATCTTTCTTTTTGATTTCATCCTTGATGAGAGATATATCTGTAAGACTACTTACATCGCTAAATGATGGAGCGGCGTTTTCATTATAACTGTATTGAAAAATCATTTTGATGACGATGGTGAGGATGATTAGCATCGAGAAAATCTTGAATGACGGGACGAGGTCATTCGGCCCGGCGATGTTTTCCATTTTGGGTTTTGTATATGAATATCGGTTATACACTATTTAGATAATAATTACATTATGTAAATAATACATTCCATTCATTTCAGTTCATTCCATTACATTATGACAAAAACTATCGTTGTAACCGGTGGCGCAGGTTTCATAGGTTCTAACCTTTGCATTCACCTTCTCGAACAAAGCCCCGATACTCACGTCATTTGCGTGGATAATTTAATCACCGGTTCTCTCGATAATTTACGAGAGATTCGCAATCATCCGAGATTCTTATTTATTGATTATGACATCACGAAACCTGTATGTCCGGCATTATTCGGAGAACATGTAGATGAAATCTACCATCTTGCATCTATCGCATCTCCCGAGAAATACAAAAAATACTCGATGCTAACCCTTCTAACTTCTATAAATGGAACCCAGCGCGTGCTTGATTACTGTGTCTTATACAATTGTAAAATGTTATTTACTTCCACCAGTGAGGTATATGGCGATCCTCTCGTTCATCCTCAGCCCGAGTCTTATTACGGTAATGTAAATACGGTTGGGGAGAGGTCTTGTTATGATGAAGGGAAGCGTGTGGCGGAGACCCTAATCTACGAATACCAGAAAAGATTCCCGGATTTAGACTTGAAAATCGCGCGGTTGTTTAATACGTATGGCCCGCGGATGGACTTGGATGATGGGCGGGTCATCACGAATTTTATCAGGCAGATCAAGCGTGGTGAGCCGATCACGATTTATGGGGATGGGACACAGACACGGTCATTTTGCTATATTGATGATACGGTGCGGGCGTTGGTCTCTTTTATGACGACACCTGGAGTGGATACGAATGTGCTTACGTCAGGTCCTGTCAATATTGGCAACCCTGATTGCGAATTTACGATGAATGAATTGGTCGGGGTGTTTCAAAGTGCGTTACGGCGGCCGGGGATTGAGGATGGATACGGTGCGTTCGATGTGAAATACTTGCCGAGAACACAGGACGACCCGATGTGCCGGCGGCCGGTGATTACGAAAGCCCGCGATTTATTTGGGTTCGAGTGTATTGTCGGGTTAGAAGAAGGCATACAACGCGTTTGGGATTATTTCTTGTAGAAATTGTTAGATGAAAATAATTGTATATGTGATATGTATATAATAATTAATAATGGAGGATGCCAAACGCGAACAACTTCTCAATACATGTAGTGTAATTATTCTGGATTTATTAACACCCACAGAACTTATAGATAATAATGCTGAGACACTCATTCCATACATAAAGAATGCTATCAATAAATTTAGTTCAACACAACCCACCCCAGATAAACTGAAATCCAGTATTTTAGAAGAAATAAGGAAACAAATTGCAAACCAACAAGAAGCGTACGCGGCACCAGCTTCAAGCAGTCAACTTCTCGATGCTTGTAGTGTTATTATAAAGGAATTATCATCGTACGACCAACAACTAACTGTTAGTACTGATAAATTAAAAGAAGCTATCATATCTGTATCTCTTGAGGGATGGGAAGGGGGTTTCGATAATTTAAATAAATTTAGAGTAGGTGGGATCTGGTCTATACGCACACGTATTTTAGACCGCATAACTCCTCCTCCTCCTCCTAAGGCAGGTCGTCGTCGTTCCAATCAATCCAAAAAGCGCACCACCACCCGTCGGCGTCGTTCGTCCAAGCGCAAGGTCCGCAAAGCTCGCACTACGCGTCGTAGGTAGATGGTCACTTCTTCTTGAAAAACCCGAATTTCGGTTTCGGTTTCGCTGGCGCAGCCGCATCCGCCGCAATCCACTCCCGTAACACCGCCGCGTCGCATGTAATATAATTCCCATGTAGTTCAGCGAAACCCTTAAGCGCGACGAATGCGGGTTTCGTCATTTTCTGTGTTTTATGAAAGATATACGGTCCATATCTTCCATATCGTATCGTCGTATTTTCATCTAGTGTGCGTAAGATTTGTCCTTGGACATACGTCGCGGACGCGGTAGGTTCTCCGTCTTTATTTTCGGTTGCCACCACCGGCGCACTATTTCTCTCAATAAACATTATCACGTTTTCTAATGTCAAATCAAACTCGGATTTTTGATTTGTCGTTGTTTTTGATTTGTGGGCGTATTTGCCACCCGCCGCCGCCGCAATAGTCGGAGCATTCCCACCACCACCACCCGCTTGTAATAATGGTTTCAACGAGAGATTTGTAGTTCCCCATGCGATATACGCACCATATTTACCGCTTTTAATAATAACATCTTGACCTTGATATTGTCCCATAAGACGGCCACCGGCTACTGCGATGACGGGTACATGTCCAGATGCAGATGCAGATGCACCATCGCCGTCGCTGTTCGCCGCTTCTCCAAGCATGTACGCGAGAGAATACTCCCCGCGCATGATTTTCGCGTATTCAAGGTCTGGACGGACACTTTTAAATATGAATTTGGGTTTCTTGTGTATCGTTTGCGATACATCCGATACCTCCTCGTCGCCGTCGCCGGTGTCGCCTTCGCTGTCAGAGTGTATCGTTTGCGATACAGCAGCATCATCGGCGTCAGCGACACGACACCGAATAACCGGGCCGTTTTTACCCATGATATATGAATGCATGTCATCGATGTGGATTTCTTCCTTGACGATACCGCGCTCTTTAAGTTCTCGTAATTGCGCACCGACATCAAACCAACATTTATAACACAGTTCATGCCATACCATTCCGTCGGCTGCAATTTCGTCGAGCTGGTTCTCCATATTTTGTGTAAATTCGTATTCGAATAGAGGTGCGAAATGCTCAAGAAGGAACTCGATAACCACGATTCCGAGAGGCTGAATAACGAGTTTGCGTGACTCGCCGCCAATCTCTCGAACTTCTGTTTTTGTTTCGATGGATTTGTC
>Ga0214923_10006245_pt1 | contig 13475 bp, 10 predicted proteins | sample LL1510_MetaG_FD_177993 | JGI IMG/M metagenome (GOLD analysis project Ga0214923, IMG submission 177993) | Freshwater microbial communities from Lake Lanier, Atlanta, Georgia, United States - LL-1510 | ecosystem: Environmental > Aquatic > Freshwater > Lake | place: USA: Georgia | collected...
ACCTATGGAAATAACCCGTTCTCTCCTTCTTATCCTCCACTTCATAGCAATGTCAGGCCTTCTTGGGGGTCTTCTAGCCTCCTCAAAGAGCCTTAATAAAGGAGTACTTCATTCCTCTTTATTAGCGCTAGTAACAGGCCTAGGCCTTGTGGGGATCCGCTATCCCTTAAATGAGGCAGATCCAATGAAATGGGAAGCTGTTAATCACACCCTGGTCTGGGCAAAACTAAATCTACTTCTAGCAGTTCTAGTACTTGGATATGTAGCAAAGAGAAAAGAAAACCTATCTAAGAACACCTGGCTAGCTATGGTGCTATTAACGCTAACAGCGATAGTAATAGCAGTGGTTTGGTAGGGGGCAAAAAATGATTACAGTCTCCGGCTTATAGGGCGACTCTTCTTTAAATTAGACGAGGCGGGACAAACTCCCGCCTCGTTTCATTATTTCTTTTGGAATCATTTCTGACAAAACTGATATCAATTTAGCCAATTAAAACGGGCAAATTAATCGGGCAAAGGGCAAAAAGGCGGGCATACAATGAGCGCAACCAAGTTTAGAGATGAACCATTTGGATTCTCCCTAGTGCCTGTTTAGCTCATCTGTACTGAACCTGAAGTAGCCGATCGAGCATATTTATCTGATATCTCCTCACAAATCATGAGTGAGTGTTCTAATCTGTCGCAGATAGAGAACAAATCTGAAACCGTTCTGACGATCTGGATTTGCTCTTCGGCAGGAGGTAATGGAATTAAAGAATTCTTTATTTGTTGCGTGGAAAGGTTATTCACCCCTGTGCCAAATGACAGACTCATGAACGATCGCTCAAGGTATTCGAGCACTAGCAACAAGTAATCTGGATCAATTCCTTTGGGAATGAATTTTCCGATACGCTGGTTCAGCAAAAAAGTTTCTGTTGTTCTATTCACACAAGGCTTGCCAAGAGTCGCGCCTGTCATACCCATTACAAGGTCCCCAGGTTTCACCTGAAAAGATTCGGCTAATGTTCTTAGTCGGTCAATTGATACAAACTTCATTTGATCTTTGACGATAACACCCGATTTCATGTCACTCATGCGAACTACACCAACCCCGTTTGATCTGTACTCATCGCTTCTAAACGCAAATCCATTAAAGAAATCGATAACATCTCCAAGTTTCACCCAATTCCACGAATCTGGAATGGTGAAGGGCACCTCCTGTGAATCTTCAAATTCAGTGCGGAAATTGTGATCCATATTTGTAATTAGACCTCGCATGGCCAGTTCTCGAATCAGGTTTCGCAAGGATGCAATACTTTCAGGCGTGCCTGTTACTACTTCCCAGTTCAGCTGAATTCGCTCCCATGCAATCTGCAATTCCTCAAGAGATTCCGCCGTTGAGATTGCATCTATAGCTGACCGACGGGCAGCTGTGCCAATTTCTTTGTGCCTAGAAAAAGTTGTTTCTATTTCGTCACATTGTTTCAAAAGTTGCGTGACCTTTTGGATTATATTGAGCTGCTCGCTTATTGAGGGCAAGGAAATCTCCAATGGACGCAAACGACCTAGGGATATATTGGCAATATTTGTTGTTTGAGTTGAGCTGTCAATAATCTTTTCTCTTGTTGCGGGCGCTCGCAGAATAATCATCAGGAATTCAGGCAAAATAGTCTCACTGCATCGAATAGCAGAAATAAAACCTCCCAGTGTGCATCTGACATCATCTCGTGTCACTAAACTAACTTTTCCAACTAATTCACGGCTATTGGCCATTGAAATTAATATGTCGTTCTTTCTGATGTATTGACCGCTGTTGCTGACATAAGATTCAGGAACATAAAGAAGATCTTCCCAATCTACCTGTTCCTGGATGTTAGTCGTGCGCAGACAAACTATTCTTTCATTTGCAGGCTCCCTGAATTTTGCAGAAGAAGGAAATGTAATTCCTCTTATTATCTCCACTTCCTTGCCCAGAGTAGTCTGCCTCCAAGACTCAGGCTTGATTTCAGAAAAAGTTCCAGATATAGCTTGTGTCAAAATGAAATCGCGTAGACTTTGAAAGCCATTAGGGAAATTGCAGAATATTGAGAGATTTGAAATCAGATTTTGATGCTGCACTCTACTTACCTAACATTTTTTCCAGCTGTTTCCGCAATTTATCTTGCAATTCGCTTACGGATTGTAACGATTCCTTATATTGCATCAGTAGCAAGTCGGGATCATCATGAACTTCAACTGGAGTATTTGGATTCTTAATATCAAGGTTGTAATTATTCTTGGCTATATCCTTGGCGGAGACTCTCCATGATTGCTCGCTCTCTTGACGGTTAACCCACCATTCTCTTTCCACATCAAATTCTGCTAAACGCATTGGTTTGGTTTTGCTGTAGGCCTTCACACCCTCGGGAAGCTTGTGTTCGAAATACCAAATCTCCTTAGTTGGCTCGCCCTTAGTAAGAAATAGAACATTTGTTGCAATAGTGGTGTAAGGAGCAAAAACTGTCTTCGGCAATCTAACAATTGTGTGTAAGTTGCAATACTCCAGCATCTTCCTTTTAATCTTGGTCTTTACGCCTTCACCAAACAAGGTGCCATCTGGAAGAACAATCGCAGCTCTGCCACCATCCTTGAGCAACTCCATAACCAGCACCAAGAAAAGATCCGCAGTCTCCTTAGTTCGAAATTCTGTAGGAAAGTTATTCTCAATTCCATCTTCTTCAACGCCGCCAAAAGGAGGATTAGTGATGATAACATCCACTTGATCAGACTTGCCATAATCCCGTAGAGGTTTAGCGAGAGTATTGTCGTTAATAATGTTGGAGGGAACTTCAACACCGTGAACCATCATGTTGGTAGCGCAGAGGACATGGGGAAGAGGCTTTTTTTCTACTCCTCGAATACTGTTCTTTAAGGCTTTGAGTTCAGCGGGGTTTTTAACCTGCTTCTTCATGTGCTCGAAAGCTCCTGTCAAGAAGCCACCCGTGCCGCACGCAGGATCTAAAACTATCTCTCCAAGCTGAGGATTAACCATTTCGATGGCAAATTGGGTTACAGCTCTTGGGGTGTAGTACTCACCAGCATTTCCTGCATTTTGAAGATCGCGGAGTATTTGTTCATAGATATCTCCGAAGAGATGGCGAGTTTCCACTGAGTTGTAATCAATATCTTGATTAATTTTGTTGATTACCTGACGAAGAAGCGTTCCATTCTTCATGTAGTTATAAGCATCATCAAAGACGCTAATCAGCAGTGCGCCGCGCTCGCGGGCTTGCCCAGAGAAGGAGGAAAGGTCTAATTCCTTTAACTTTGTGAAGAGTTCATTGTTGATAAAGTTAATCAGCGCGTCGCCAGTTAGCGAGTCTTTCCCAGCAACGCTCTCATCAGCCCATGATTCCCAACGAAACTTCTTTGGAATAGGGGATTTGTATTTTGTATCTTCAAGTTCAGTTTCTAATTCAAGGTCGCTGTAGATCTTAAGGAAAAGCATCCAGCCAAGTTGACCAATGCGCTGGGCATCACCGTCGACACCTGCGTCCTTGCGCATGATGTCTTGGATTGCTTTGACGGTATTAGACAGTGACATGTTTCTCCATTAATTAGGCAGATGTTGCATAGAGGGCGGATTCTAGTTTCTGAACAGCTTCTAGGTATCTATCACGCCCACCGAAACTTTTCACAATTTCGATAGGTGTTCCTATTTGGGTAAATGGATCCAGTCTTAAGACATCAATCTTCTCGATGGTCTCCAGTCCTTGGTCAGCGTATTTGTCGAGCAGGATTCCAAGAACCTCACGAGCTTTCTCTTCGTACATAGAAAAGACATTCCGCTTTTTAACTCCCTCTGCCCTTTCTCTTCGGGTTAGAGGAGGTTGATCAAATGCGATGTGGCAGATGAGATCAAATGGATCCATATCTCTTCCTACAGCGCCTTCTAGGGCCTCCAGAATCACCCCTTTTTCAAGGAGTTCTTCGAGGATTACCTGCTTGCGCTCAGCCTCATTCCAGCGCTTCCTAAACTGGTCAAGAGATTTAAACTCTTGACCTACGGCTTTGCGGGTGAAGTCTTTGAGAGACTCTGTAATTAACTTTCCATCTTTATCGTAGTACTGGACACGCTCAGCAATAATTTTGAATTGGACTCCGCTGACAACGAATCTCTTAGTTGGCTCTGGATCGGTATCTGCCAAATCCTTTGGACCTTCAAGGACCTTTTCAATATCTGAATCTTCATTTTCAGATTGGGGATCTGGGTCGATGTCTGTGACTTTGCCATCTTTATCTATCTCTTTGATAGCAATGGCTGGCCCATCCCATTCGGGGTCAGCAAAAAGTTCAGTGGCCTTTTTGAAATCAATAATCGTGAAGAAGTACTTACCGAAATCAGGGCGAAGTCTTGTTCCACGACCGATAATTTGCTTGAACTCTGTCATGGATTGGATTCGCTGATCCAAGACGATGAGTTGGCAAGTTTGAGCATCTACGCCTGTGGACATCAACTTTGAAGTGGTCGCAATAACTGGATAAGGCCTCTTAGGGTCAATGAAGTTATCCAGCTCATTCTTACCTTCATCGCTGTCGCCAGTAATTCGCATGACATAGCGATGATCTTTGGCGACTAATTCTGCATTGAGTGGGTCATTGACTAACGCTTGGCGCATGCGCTCTGCATGGTCGATATTGCTACAGAATACGATCGTCTTATTCATGGGGTCAGCGTCATGAAGAAACTGGCTGATTTTGTGAGCTACAACTTTGTCTCGTTCGGGGAAGATAATCTCTCTATTGATATCAACCTGATTGTAGTTTCGATCATCAATCAAATTTCCAGCATCATCGACCATTCCAGCTTCGGGCCGCCAGCCTTGCAAATCAACATCGAGATCAACACGAATGACTTTAAAGGGAGCCAAGAAGCCATCATCAATGCCTTGCTTGAGCGAATAACTATAAACAGGCTCTCCAAAATAACCAATGTTTGACACATACTTTGTCTCTCTTGGAGTAGCCGTCATGCCTATCTGGATGGCTGAGTCAAAGTAATTGAGAATTGTTTTCCAAGTAGCATCATCGGCGGCACTGCCACGATGGCACTCATCGATTACAACAAGATCAAAAAAGTCTTTGGGAAACTTGTTATAGATTGGTTCGAGATCTTCGCCACCCATGATGGCCTGATAGAGGGCAAGGTAGATCTCGTAAGAAGTGTCAACTTTGCCATTGTCACGATCAACGAGGCTTCGATTGAGTTTTGTCATGACACTACCAAATGGCTTGAAATCATTAATCATTGTTTGGTCAACCAAGATATTGCGATCTGCCAGAAAGAGAATTCGCTTTGCTTTTCCAGTCTTCCAAAGACGCCAAATGATGTTGAATGCAGTTCGAGTTTTTCCAGTTCCAGTTGCCATGGCAAGAAGTACTCGCTTCTGACCACGAGCAATTGCTTCGATGCTTCGATTAACTGCAAGTTGCTGGTAGTAACGAGGTAGCTCTTCAGACATGTATTGGTAGTTAGGACTGGTAACTAGTGGCTCAGTCGATGGCTCAAGTTTCTTCCAAACTTTATACCTATTCCACAGCTCCTCTGGAGAAGGAAATTCATCGAGCGAGAGTGTTGTTTCAATTTGATCTGCATTTCCAGTTTTGTCGTGGAATAGAAACCCATCGCCATTGGATGAGAATACAAATGGGATATCGAGTGCATTGGCATAAGCAAGCCCCTGTTGCATACCTGCCCCGATTGAGTGTGAGTTGTCTTTTGCTTCGATAACCGCAATTGGAATATTTGATTTGTAGAAGAGTAGGTAATCGGCCCGCTTCTGTTTCCCACGAGCGATCAGTTCGCCGCGGACAATTATTCTTCCAGCAGTGAAGGGATATTCACGGCGCCAACGGGTTTCATCCCAACCAGCCGAGGCGAGGGAAGGCGAAATGAAGCGATCGCAGATATCAGATTCACTTAAGGACTTCTTATTCATCCTGATTCTGCTCCTCACTATTACGTTGTGTGTCAACTCTTTTTAATTCTGTATTTATTCGCCGAATTATCTTTGGCATCGCTTTTTTGACTTCTAGTTCAATTAGGTATTCTCGAGCAATGCCTAGGTCCGCTGCAACCAAAAGGCCCGTCAACTCAGAAACTAAAAGAGCTGCACTCTGACTTTCACCTTTACGGGTTAGGTCGTAAATCTTTCTTAATGTTGGAAGAATATCAACAAACTCATCCTTTCCAATGCCACGATTGATTCTTAAGGGTAAAAGATTTGATTCCTCTGACTCGAATATGAATCCTGGTCTCATTAGCTTTTGAGCTACTTGTGAAATATCGTCAAACTCCCTCATAGTTTGTCCTCTAGTCCCTCAAGCTCGCCAGCCAATATCTGATTTAGTTTTTGTTTAAGTGAAAAGAGTTCCAAGTTAACACTCATCGACTTGAGCAAGAGTTTTTGAACTAATTGCAAACCGTTATTAATTTTTCCAGTAATCTCAGGATCCATAATAGGTATTGGAATAGCTTCAATTTGAAGGCGACCTATAGTACTTCCTTGCATAAATTTCTTTACACGCTCACCATTTAGAACAAAGGCTAAAACCTCTGGACTTATAGTTTTCTTACCCTCATCAGTAATACGGAGCACTGATAGAGGTGAGAATAAATTCTTATTTCCCTCAAGATCCACTTTTGCTGCGGGTTTTCCCGTCTTAATAAAAACGACATCCCCTGGCTTTGTTTGTATCAATTCATTTTCTTTCATCACGATGTCCGGCCTAAGAACCCCTGATTGCGCCAATTTTCCAGGATTTCTGATATCTTGAACTGAAATATAGGGAATGTTCTTCTCAAGCGTATCTCCGAGACCTAAACGTTTACCACTATCAGCGTCGTACTTTACTCCGAGTATTCGATTTGACTTCAAATCATTTTTTGACATCCCTATAACCTGAACAATTTTGCCATTGGCTATCAATTCACCCAAATTAACAAAATCTGCTTTTATCATAAAATTAGAAAGCTCATCTTCTGCTTGGCCAATTAAGTTCAAAAACTCAGAGATAGTTTTTTCTATAACCGAAATATCTTTCTTCATATTAATTTTTGTATTTATGCCCTCAATCATCTGAGTAACATAAAGTGATGGATTTAGGTTCATATCATTTTTCATGAGTTGCGGATCGCTGACACTCAATGTTGCGCTGTATCCCAATTCTGGTTTGAAAATACCTAGTTCAACATCTTCAAAGACGTTACAAGCATCATGAATTTTCTCCAAAACACTCTTTACATATTCAAAGCTGCCCTTTCGGCTCGTTGGCTCGCTGATATCAACGAAAAGAATTTTTGCTTCAAGTTTCGGCCTATCTGATAGTGGACCGAAGATTATTAAAGACATATTTAGGCGGTGTGCTTGTGACATGCCAGATGGAAGATTAAAGACCGCTCGAATCGCTCCTGATCCCACCATTTTGGCTCTGACCAAAACATCATTTGGATGGGTTCTAAAAAGGGCGCCAGAGGGTACGAAAAGAAGTCCATAACCCATGGATGCAATATGTCTCTGCACAATTTGAGCCCACGCCCAATCAATACTTGATTTTGCTGGTCTGCCGAAGGGCCAGTCTTGCCTCACTAAAGATTCTTCAATTCGCATTCCTGCGGGAGGCTCACAAACCACCAAGTCGTGTAATTCTGGATGAGCGTTGATTGATTCAAGGGCGTTTCCAACAAAAATATTGGCTTCGAAACCGAGAAGTTTACCTAGCTGAGCAGCAAATTTACAGACATCAGGATTTATATCAAGTCCTACAATTTTTTTTGCTATAAATCTTCGAACTTCGACTTCATTTCCTACTTCATCATAGTCAATCTCGGTATCTGGCCCTTTAGATCCATTGAAAGCAGAATAAAGTAAAGTCCCTGCTCCAAAAGCAGGATCAAATACTGATCGCAGATACTCAGGATCAATTATTGACGCGATATGTTTAACAAACTCCCCCAAAATTGGATCAGAACTTGCGTGAGTCAGCTGATCATCAGATAGCAAGGCATGGATTAGGGTCATCCGATTTTGCGAAATAAAATCTGACTTTGATGTGCGGTCCAAAACCTTTAAACGTTCGTCAAGATCTTCCTGTCGAATCTGGTTCCATGCCTTTTCGAGACCAAGATACAAATCAAGATTACTTTCCTTCAGAGTTTGCAACCCACTTTCTAACTCCTCTTTATTTTTTGGAATGCGCTCTGAAACAGAGAGAACGCCCAAAATTATTAGGGTAAAAAAATACTTTGGGCTCAATCTCAAAGAGCCCAGAATCCCGACTTTTTGAACCTCATTAGGAAGCAAGTTGGTACTCCTCTGCGAATCCGTTCAATGTTGGCAATAGTAGGCACTCACAGCCAATACGGAATATGCACTGCGAAATACAGTTTTCTCGAGCTATGAATCTAACTGTCTGGCTCCTGCGGCCTAGAGACATCGCCATTTCTGCAAATATTCCATCACCGCTGGCTATTGCCACATCTTTAAATCTATCTGTGAACTGCCGATCCTCAATAACTCTAATTAGGGCCAAGTCAGCCCCGTCCTGACCCGACTGCACCACAAATTGAGCCCTACCAGCTCCCCAGCCAAAACTTGCCGCGGATAAGTTGATGTGGCTGACTCCGATTACAAACTGGTCGCCTTTCATTGGCTGTGTTATCTCGAAGTAATCCTTTTTGACCTCACGAACGAGCTCTTCGTTTAGCACCCTCGATTCGCATAAGTTCTCAATATCGATGAAATGAGCAGTCCGACTAGTGGATTGTAACGCTTTCATACTTTCTCCTTTTTTTTACGCTTTTTTAAAAGCGCTAATTCTTGTCGCTAAGATAGAACAGATAGTTGAGGAAAGCAAGTCCATTGGATCGTTCAAAGGCCATTCAGAGGTGTGATTTGAGTCACAAGCCAGACGTAGTTAATTACCAGCACTCGCAATTGAGCTAATTGCCTGGATTGACCTTAACAGGTCCTCCTCAGGCGACGAGACTGCGAACTCCTTCTCCCACAGAGCGATTGGAATTTGGCCTAGATGGCGCCAGCGTGCAATTCCCTTAAATAGGTTCCTTGTCTGGGCTTCAGCTTTTTCTTGGAGCTCACCCATGGCAGAGGCAAACTGGAGGAGGCCTTCAATAGCTTTTGGATTACTCCTCTTTAAATCTCCTACCCGCACGGCTACTCCATTCATAATGCTGTGACGGCCGAGGGCCAAGGCAGGTTTACCTAGTTCTTGTAAGGCTTTGTTCGCAGTTAGGCAGATTCCACAGGCTTCCCACGACCATCGGGAGGTCCCGCCAGCGACTCGTACACAACAGATGTAGCACAGATGGAGACCGTTTGGGGCATCTAGGTCTGGTTTCTTATGTTTTGGTTCACACAAACAACGCTGCGAACTCTCTCCATGAGAACTTAGATGGAAGCATGTTGTACAGAGATAAAGCGAAGACGGCATTAAAGGCATTGTGAAGTCCCTATCTGGACCCCTGGGGATTACTAGAGATCCGCGCTTCCTGGTAATTTTTCTACCAAGCGGGTCTTCCTTTAGTGCCACCGTGCGCGGTGCGCGGTTGGCTCTGAACTAGCTAAAGGGCTAGAGCGTTCAGCATCTTTGACCGTAGTACTAATTATACACAAGCCCACTGACAATTAGAATTTTATGAGGAACTACTTCTCGTGGTTAGCCTCGCTAGTCAGATGTGGCGATTAGCAAAAGACCTAGTGTCTCAACGATCTGCTGCCTAAGATCGTTTTGGAGAGATGTGATTTCCTTAGATATAACCAAATTTAGTAGTTTCTCTCCACTGCGCAAAGCTACTTTGCTATTTCCAGACTCTAAATTTTCTGAAATCGAATCCAACATCAAAGTAACTTGTCCACTAACAGTTGATTTGATTTTCTCTTGCTCACGAATTCTACTTCGCACTTTCCTGACAGACCGTTGCACTTGACGTTTTGCCCATTTATCTAGTTCGTGGCTCTCATGAGGAGGTAATTCATCTAGCCATGAATAGCTTCCGTGATCTCTAATCCATCTTCTGAGCTTTTCTTGACGGTTAGCTGCATCCCAGTTTATTCGGCGAGCCATATTGTCAACGTTATCAGGGATTCCGCTCCTGATAAAGAACTTAAGTGAAGAGTCGCTCTTGCCCCTCTAAACTATTCGAGATTAGATTGTTGCGACTTAAGAACTATGTAGTGCTTTCGATTTTTATAACTAACTACCAGGTCGAATTGAATTATCAATTCATGTTTACTCATCGACGTCTACCTAATGATGGCAATCCTGCCGAGGCAACCACCCAGACCGAACCTCTTCCTTTTCTGTTACACCCACAACGCCCAGTGTTTGCTCGCTTTGGAATGAACAAATTTTTATAAACGATGCAAGTTTTGTAACCTCGCACCCGAGCACAGGAAAGACATTTGCCTCGAGCACCTTTATGCATTGCCCTCTTATGGCATTTACTGCAAAGGGTTGATGCCCTCTTCTTTGTTAATGGCTTAGACTTTGCAATGTTCTTGGTTTTCTTAAATGCCTTTTTCTTTATTTTCTTAACACAAAATACGCATTGGCTAATCTCTTCCAATCCGTGAATGCACTTCATGCAAAATAATTTCGTCAGGCTCTTTGTGAGTACTTGAAGCAGTATAAATCTAGTCCTAGTTTCATGTGCTATCGCTAAGTCCCAGCCAGTACAAAATGCTCTACTTGGATTTATCTAGCCATGACGTGAAATTTATAACACGATTATTGCTTGGTAAACCCCATACAATGTTAAACATCTCAGCAAACCACCTACTTCTCTTTTCAATCAAATCCCTCGACCAATGATCCAGCTCAAGAAGATCCTTTGTAATCTGTACTGAGCTATCCTTATACCCTTGTACTTTTTTTCTGCCATTAGTGAGCCCATTCTTTTTTACATCAAACACTTTGTTCTTTATCGAAGAATTAATACGCCATTCAAGCAAAGTCTTGTTACCAATTCTCTCCGTCAGGTCTTCATACTCTGAAGCTATATCTTCTGGTTCAATTTGTTGAATTCCAAGTGCTTGTCTCCACTCATCCGTCATTGAATCTGGTGCAATATGTTCAACATGAATCAATTTTGGGTCAAATTTAATTACTCCATTTTCCCCACTTAGTTTTTCGTTAAGTTTGAATGCTATGTAACGGGTTAAAGTACTATCATCTAATGTTTCGCTTAATCGATTCTCAATGCTCTCGTCGCTTTGTAAATTATCAGAGAACCGCTTTCTTAAATTAAAATCTGTTGTGTCTGGCTCTCTGCGTAGGTTTAGAAAGTCAACAGCCGTTGACTGAAAAATATTTTCAAGAACCTGAGCGTTCCCCCCCATTATCACCCACCTAATTGCAAGAGATTCAATTAGGTAAACCCATTCATCCAATTCAGGCAGAGATAGTTCTAGTTTTTCATCGAACAAAGCCAATAAAGCTATTCGATATGAATCTGAGATTGAGAATAGGCCCCTAAATGTAAGGTCAAAGCGTCTTTGGACTTCGTCCGGATCTGGATATTCAAATTTAAGAAATCGCTCGTAGGTCTCAGACTTCTTAATCAAATCAAGTAAAATTTTATATGCTTTTTCTGATGGATTAGCAACAGGATTTCGTGCTTCGCCTTGTATGTCTCTTTCAAATATTGAAAAAATGTCTTTTTCTCGGATTGATAAAAGGGTAGGAGTTGTATTATCTCTTAAGCCATAAACTAATTGGTAGTGCCGTAAGAACTGATCAAGAGACTCGTCGCCTACATTTTCAACAATTTCTCCCCATTTTTTGAGCACATCTCTACTATCTAAGAAACCTTCGCCTTCCTTATTTTTAGATACATATCTGATCAACAGACTCTTCACCAGGTCACTAGGTGATAATCCGAGGCCACGGTTATTAAGAGTCATGTAAATTGTTACAGCCTCTTTGCGATTATGAGAAATAATCAACATAACCTTGAGATTTTTCAAAATTGTTTGAAACAAATCATTTAGAACTCTAAGTTTTGACTGAACATCTTCACCAGCATTCCGAGATACAAAATCACGCAAGTTCTTATCTAAAAAAAAGACCGCTTTTCGTAGGCGTCGTGTTTCTGCACGATCACGGCGCCTAAATTCTCTTCTCTTGTGGTCCGTAGGGTTGCGCATTACGAAGTCCAATAAGTCCTCTTTAATTTGTGCATTCCCCTGGAATCGTGGTTCTGCAGAGGCTAGATCCTTGAAAAGAACACTTATGGGTTCGTGTGAAACATCAAAAGTCTGCACTGGGGTTTGAAGAAGTTGTGTTTCCTGCTTCAACATTAAATCACGGATTAAGGAAATTAAAATAAATATGGTTGTTAGTCTTTGTTGGCCATCGATTACTTGTAAGTCTGTAGTTCCATCCTCTAGAAGTAGTATTACTGAACCTACAAAGTGGTCATTTTTGTTTTGGGTAACAAATTCCAAATCGTTCCAGAATTCGTTTACCTGCTTTGCTTCCCAAGCATAATTTCTTTGAAAGTCGGGAACGATGAACTTACCGCTATCCAAAAGTGTTTTTACCGGGATCATTCCTGTACTAGCATTAAACATCACTGACTACTTTCTGACGATCTAGGGATCTCATTAGATCACGTTGTAGCCTTTAGGTAAAGATCAGATTCCGAGTCAAGCGAGTCAATGTTTTTTGATCTGGCGCACCGTCACCTCATTCAATGTGTTAAAAGACGAATCCATAACAAGCCATCTTTAATTAATTCATCGATTGTGGAAGGATAAAGCTGAAAGAGCCCAGAATTTTAACTAATAATCTCAACCTCTGTGGCCATAGAATGGCCGCAGCCGTGTTTGCAACTTTAATCGAAGTGGTAACACACTACATTGTTATTCACTACCTTTGTTTCAACTCCCCTAATTTATAGATCCACTTTTTTTAATAATCTCATCAAACAAATCACCTACAAACTCCACTCATATCCGCGCTCAACCTTTACCACCTTTATTTCATACCAGCTATAGAAGTGGCTCTTTCCTAGCTCTTGGACCTTCATATGCTCTGGGTTCTCGCGCCAGGTTTTGATGGACTCTAGGGTTTCAAAGTAGGAGACTGTTACACCCTCTCTAGTGATGGGATCTCTATGGCTAAAAAAAGAGATAAAGCCAGGGACTTGTCTTACTAGCTCCTCCATTTGCTTGGAGTGATGTTGATAGAGCTGCTCTGAATGATCAGTTCTAGTGGAGCGGAAGATGACTGCATACATGGCAGCGTAATGATAGATCTGAATTTGATTAATCTAGGTGATAATTGGGCTATGGAGCTTGTGATTGTGGCTGTTGCCATCCTTGTAATTCTTCTTGTGGCTAAGAATGGTTCAAGTAAGAGGAAGTAAGCCAGCTCATTTCTCAGAGCTTTTTTGTTGTAGATTCAAATGATCATTGCAAAAGGGCCCCAAAATATTG
>Ga0214923_10006246_pt1 | contig 13474 bp, 15 predicted proteins | sample LL1510_MetaG_FD_177993 | JGI IMG/M metagenome (GOLD analysis project Ga0214923, IMG submission 177993) | Freshwater microbial communities from Lake Lanier, Atlanta, Georgia, United States - LL-1510 | ecosystem: Environmental > Aquatic > Freshwater > Lake | place: USA: Georgia | collected...
AAAACAGCAGCCGCCTCAAGGGCGCCTGCAGCGCCGAGTGTGTTACCGGTCACCCACTCGGCGCTGCAGGCGCCCTTGAGGCGGCTGCTGTTTTGCTCTCGTTCGAACACAAACTTATTCCTCCAACTGCTAACACATCAGTCGTAGATCCGCAGATGTCGAACGTTGATATCGTCACTGGCGCTCCTCGCCCTTGGCAACCTGGTCCGACAATTTCGAATAACTTCGGTTTCGGCGGCCACAACGGCTCGATTATTCTCGCGCCTTACGCCTAAATATTTTGTTGTTACATGCGTCGATGCTCACGCATCGAAGTCACTTGCGTCGATGCTCACGCATCGACGATGACAAACAACAATTCGCACTCGCAGGCGATTTCGCCATTGACTTTTGCAACACCGGCACCTTTGCCTGCGCGCGCCGACATTCGACCAAGACTCACCGACATTTCAAGCACATCACCAGGCACAACCTGACGACGAAAACGGGCTGCGTCGAGACCGCCAAACAACGGCAATTTACCTGCGAACTTTTCTTCACTCAAAATTGCACAGGCTCCAACTTGAGCGATCGCCTCGCACATCAAAACCCCAGGCAGAGTTGGTCGACCCGGAAAGTGCCCAACAAAGAAGTTTTCATCTCCGGTCAAACGCCACAAACCCGTCGCGCTTTGCCCTGGTATCAGCTCGATCAATTCGTCAACAAACAAAAATGGCGCGCGATGAGGTATCAACTCGCTCGGCAGTGGCAACGCACTCACTTCTCAAGTGCCTCAAGCAGAAACACTGGTGTGTCTTTGGGCGAAATTTTGTACCAGGCGTGCATAATCTTGCCCTTTTCATCAATCAAAAAGGCTGATCGCTCGATGCCCATATATTCGCGTCCATACATCGACTTTTTCTTCCAAACCTTGTATGCCTTCGAAACTTTCTGCTCAGTATCAGCCAAAAGGGTGAAACCCAGATCATATTTTTTGTCAAATTTCAAAAGTTTTGCCGGTTCGTCGGGACTGACGCCGATTATCACAGTTTTGCCTACGCTCTTTCGAATGTCTCGCAACAAGCAAGATTGAGTCGTACAACCCGGAGTGTCGGCTTTGGGATAAAAATAAACCAACACCTTCTTTTTGGCAAAGTCTTTCAGCGAAACCTTTTTCCCGTGTTGGTCAAGCAATGCAATTGCTGGCGCTTTATCTCCCGTTTTCAACATGAAAACAATTTAGCGGTTAGATGCAATCGGACTGTCTATGGCTGCGCGAACTTGCGCCACATACGTTGCGACCGATTCAGGGCCGTCTTCGAGCAGTCGTCGGACAACTGATGCCCCCTGAATAACGCCGTCGGCAACAGTGCAGGCTTGCATCGCTTGCTCAGCATTCGAAATACCTACTCCGACCAAAACCGGCATGTCGGTAATCTTCTTCAATCGAGTCGCCATCGCTACAGCAGTCGTCGCAAGTTCATCACGTTCGCCGGTCACACCGAGCAGGCCGACTGCATATACGAAACCGCGCGCTCGATCGATGACTCGTGGCAGTCTTTCATCGGGCGCAGTTGGGGCTGCCAACATGACAGTTTCAATCTGAGATTTGTCGGCGGCACTCGCCCACTGTGCCGACTCTTCTAACGGAAGATCTGGAACAATTGCGCCAACAACCCCAGAGTCACGAAGTGTGTTCGCAAACCGTTCATGACCGGCTCTAAACACGGTGTTGTAATAGCACATCACGATCAGCGGCACCGCTACATCAATGGTTCGCAGCGCATGCAAAATTGAATTCGGTGTCGCTCCATCGCGCAGTGCTTTCTCTGATGCCATCTGAATGATTGGACCGTCCATCACTGGATCAGAAAATGGAATTCCGATTTCAATTGCATCAGCACCATTTGCAGCCGCACCGCGAACTGCGTCAATCCAACCGCTTAAACCACCCGTAATGTAAGGCACCAGAATTTTTCGTCCGTCGTTGCGTATCTGTCGCAATCGCGTTTCGAGAACTCCAGATGCATGCGTCGCAATTTTCATCTCTGATTGCTCTTCAGTCCAACTTGTCACCGAGAATTGTCATCATCTGAGCAACGTCTTTGTCACCACGACCTGAAAGATTCATGAGCACCGTCTGTCCTTGAATTTTTGGTGCCTCTTTGGCAATCCATGCAACGGCATGAGCACATTCAAGAGCCGGAATGATGCCCTCGGTACGAGCCAACAATTTAAAACCTTCAATCACTTCTTGATCGTTGACGCTCGGATATTCAGCGCGACCAACTGAGGCAAGATACGAATGTTCTGGTCCAACACCGGGATAGTCAAGTCCGGCACTAATTGAATGGGCTTCTTGTACTTGACCGTATTCGTCTTGCATCAAGTAACTCTTCATCCCATGAACTACCCCGGGCGTCCCTCGGCCAACTGCTGCGCCGCCTGCAGGCTCTACGCCGACTAATCGAGTTTTGGCATCCATGAATCCCGAAAAGATACCCATCGCATTCGAACCCCCACCAACGCAGGCGACAACTACATTCGGGTCAGAACCAGCACACATTGCTTGAAACTGCTTGCGAGCCTCATTGCCGATCACGCTTTGAAACTGGCGGACCATAAATGGGTACGGATGTGGCCCCATCACCGAGCCGATGCAGTAATAACTCGATTCGACACTCGCGACCCAATCGCGCATCGCCTCGTTAACTGCGTCTTTGAGGGTGCGACTTCCTGAATTTGCGGCCTCGACGGTCGCACCTAAAAGTTTCATGCGAAAAACATTCAATGATTGACGCTCGACATCGACCGCCCCCATATAAATCTTGCACTCAAGACCAAGCAACGCAGCCGCGGTGGCTGATGCAACACCGTGTTGACCGGCACCAGTCTCCGCAATTATTCGCTTCTTACCCATTCGCTTGGCCAGAAGAGCTTGACCGAGAACGCTATTAATTTTGTGCGAGCCAGTGTGATTCAGATCTTCGCGCTTAAGAATTAGTCGAATGCCAAGTTGTGCACCGAGATTATGACACTCAGTCAGAATCGATGGTCGACCCGCATACTCGCGAAGCAGGTCGTCAAGTTCGGTTCGGAATAGTGAATCGTTCCAGGCATCATTGAATGCTCGCTCCAATTCTTCACATGCCGGCACGAGAGTCTCGGGCACAAACCGTCCCCCAAAATCACCAAAACGGCCGTCGGCACCTGGCGTCAACAATTCAGTCGGCACGGGTTTGGGGTTCATGCAGACTAAATGTATCCCGAACTACATCTATTGGTTCTCCCAATTAAAAGGGTGATCACCCTTTTTTAAGCTTTCAGAATCGGCTATTTGATTTAGGTCTTCAAATGCAGCCCGAGCATTTTCAATAAACTTCTTCAATTTGACCGGATCTTTATATCCGTGACTCTTTTCGACACCCGAAGAAACATCAACTCCCCAAGGTGCAACCTGCGCGATCGCTACGCCTACATTTTGGTCGGTTAATCCGCCAGCAAGTAAAACCCTTGCCGTCGTCGGAATCTGCCGCAAAAGTTCATAGTCATAGGTGCTGCCAGATCCAGGTGTCGGCGAGTCAACCAAAATCAAATTTGTTAGGTAGTCGTCGGCTCTCTGTGCTTCGATTGAACCTGCAACTACTGCTTTAATGACCCAACTGATCTCGACCATGACTTCAGCGACATTCGCTGGCGACTCATGGCCATGAAGTTGGGCACCAAACACCCCAGACTCTCGAACTGTGTCAATAACCCTTTGGGGATGTTCGTCTCGAAACACGCCGACTGTTAAAACACTTTGTGGCAACCGTCGAACTATTTCTCTAACACGTTGCGGCGCGACCTGTCGGGGAGATGGCGCAAAAACAAAGCCAAGCGCGTCAGCACCCAGTGCGACCGCCAACAAGGCATCTTGTTCGTTGGTGATGCCGCAAATCTTTATGAACATCAAACCCTCAGATCGTTGAGTGTGGTCGCAATATTCTTCGAAGTCACAAGTGACTCTCCTACCAAAATTGCATGATAACCAGCATCACGCAGACGTATTGCATCTTCTCGTGTTCTAACACCAGATTCGGCGACTCGCACAACACTGCTCGGAATCTTTCTTGCAATATTTACAGCACGCTGGTGATCAACCTCGAAAGTTTTAAGATTTCTTTGATTAACGCCGATCATTTTTGCGCCAATTTCTAGTGCAAGATTGAGTTCAGGCTCGTCATGAACCTCCACCAAGACATCAAGACCAAGTTCTGATGCAAAGTTGTGAAATTCGGCAAGTTCAGTTTTTTTGAGAGCCGCCACAATCAACAAAACACAATCAGCACCCATCAGTTTTGCATCACAAATATCGTTGAGTGAGACCGTGAAATCTTTTCGCAAAACTGGAAGGTCAACTGCACCGCGGGCGCTTTTTAAGTCTGCAACAGAGCCACCAAAAAATTCAGAGTCGGTCAATACCGAAATGCAGCTAGCCCCCGCATGTTCATACTGCTCAGCAATGACTTTCGGTTCTAATTCAGTACTCAATAATCCCCGCGAAGGCGAACGCCGCTTTATCTCGGCAATTACCGCCAATGCGTTTTTTGAATCATCAATCAGACGTTTGGCAAAACCGCGACTTCTCGAAATTGTCTTTGTCGCTTCAATTAACTCTGGCACCGACCTCGTGTCACGCGACGCGACTTCGCGATGCTGAGCAAGAATTTCGTCGAGATACAAAAATTAAATCCCCTTGCCACCCATCGGTGTCAAGAACGAAATTTCAGGTGCACTCGCAGCGAAAGGCGCAAGTGTCTTCGACCAAGATTTAAAAGCCTCTGAACTCATGTGAGCATTTGCCGCATCTTGATTCGCATAGAGTTCGTAGAACCAAACTGTATTTGGCTCAACGGCATCATGATGAAAAACATAAAAGCGGGTGCCTTCCTCACCTTTTGCAGTTGCGATGCCCGGTTTAACCGCCTCTGTCATGGCGTCGCGCTGGCCTTCTAAAACTTTCAATTTAACTACAACCGCTACTTGCGACATATGAACTCCTCAGTTATGGGCTTGCGATTTGCAAACCACGAATACGAAACTTATTAGTAGCCGAGCCTATGCGAAAGCTCGGTCAGCAACGAGTCGATCTTCACACGATTTTGCGCAGTTGAATCACGTTCGCGAATGGTCACTGAGTGATCTTCTAACGAATCAAAATCGACGGTCACACAGAAGGGGGTGCCGATTTCATCTTGGCGACGATAACGACGCCCAATCGCTTGCGTCTCATCGAAGTCACACATATAGCGCGCTCCAAGTATCGAGTGAATTTGTTTTGCAAGTGGCATCAGAGTGTCTTTCTTAGAAAGTGGAAGCACTGCAATCTGAAATGGCGCTAAGCGTGGATGCAAACGCAAAACCGTTCGAGGTTCATCGTTGACGACATCTTCGTCAAATGCTGCAAGTAAGAAAGCCGCCATTGTACGGTTAGCACCTGCTGCTGGCTCAACGACGTAAGGCACGTATCGCTCGTTTGTTGCTTGATCGAAATATTCAAGTTTCTGCCTTGAATGCTCTGCGTGCTGCTTCAGGTCGTAGTCGGTACGTTGTGCAATTCCTTCGAGTTCACCCCAACCCCACGGAAACAAAAACTCGATGTCGCTCGTGCCCGCCGAATAGTGCGATAACTCATCCTTTGCATGCTCACGAATTCGCAACATTTCAGCCGGTATGCCGTAGTCGACATACCATTGCAACCGAGACTTACACCAGTAGTCGTACCATTGGGCGCTTTCACCCGGCGGAACGAAAAACTCGAGCTCCATTTGTTCGAATTCTCTGGTTCGAAAAATAAAATTGCCAGGTGTGATTTCATTTCTAAAACTTTTACCCACCTGCGCAATGCCAAAGGGTGGTTTCTTACGACTGGTTTGCAAAACATTCGCAAAATTTACGAACATGCCTTGGGCCGTCTCTGGGCGAAGATAAACCGTCGCACCTTCACCTTCGACAGGACCAGCATGAGTCTTGAACATCAAGTTAAAGGCGCGTGCGTCGGTGAACTCACAACCCTTTTTCGACTGGGGACAGTCTCGGTCTTCAATCTGGTCTTGACGAAAACGTCGCTTACATACTGTGCAGTCGACAAGTGGATCGCTGAAATTGCTGAGATGCCCACTGGCCTCAAACACCTGCGGTGCACCCAAAATTGCCGCGTCAATGAGCACAACGTCGTCACGTTGTTGCACCATGGTTCGAACCCAAGCTTCTTTGACGTTGCGCAACATCAGCGAACCCAAAGGGCCGTAATCATATGACGATCTAAATCCGCCATAAATCTCACCGCTCGGATAGACAAAGCCCCGACGTTTGCAAAGGTTGACGACTTGATCTAAATCTTTCGCTGGCACTACATCAGACTATTACAAAACGGTGCTGAAATCTGTTCAGGTTTTTTCTTCAGCGCTCTGGGCGCTCAAAAACTGCAACCGACTTGAGACGACGCTCTAGGTGATGCTCCATACATTTCGTTGCGAGATCTGAAACCTCTCTGGTGGCTGCACTCTCTGGCAACGAGAGAGCCAAATTCAATTGCCCGCCAACGATGTTTTGAATAATTTTTATCGCAGCACCCGAGATTGAAGCACCGCTGCGACAAGTTTGGCATTGGCCCCCACCTCGAAAAATATCGAATGCGACAATCTGCTCACCAGGAGCCCCGCAACCCACACACTTCTCAACATGGGCACCTACTCCTTCAACGACGAGCAACTTGAAATAGAACGCGGCGAGCACCAATGCCGAATCGTTTTCGGACAACCACTGCAGTGCGCCAACCAACATTTTGTAAAGGTGCTGTGTTGGTTCGCCTTCCATGCCAAGTTGGTCGACAGCTTCTAACATTGCCAAACCCCGAGTCAGTCTGTCTAAATCGGTATACAAACCCCGAGCGCTAGTTACTAGTTCGACTTGATTAACTGTGTCCAGGTCTTTGCCTTTGCTCAATAAAACATCAATGTGACTAAGAGGCTCTAGTCGCGCGCCGAAACGTGACGACATTTTGCGCACACCGTTTGCAACTGCACGAACCTTGCCGTGCTCTTCAGTCATCATCACGATGATTCGATCTGATTCTCGTAAGTCATAAGTGCGCAAGACAATCGCTTTGTCGCGATACAAACTCATGAATCGACTCCCCCAAAGCGACGATCGCGGCGTTGAAAGTCATCGATCGCCATTTGAATATGCTCAACATCACACTTGAGCCATGGAACATTCAAGAAGACAAGTTCACTATATGCCAGCTCCCACATCAAAGATTCTGGAACCTGTGTTGGCGAACCCAAGACTAAAACTAAATCAGGCTCACCAGAGGCGGGGGCGAGCAAAGTTGCGGCAAGTTTGTCTTCATCTATTTCTTGACTAGTGCTCAATTGAGCTACCGCGTTTACAAATCGCTCTTGACCGCTTGCGCACGTGTCGACTACGACTATCAAGCCATGGTCGCCGATCACTGAAACACGATCTCCCGAGCGCTGCCCGCCAAAAACAGAGATGATCGAATTACAAATCTCCGTACGCTCGGTCGCATTTGCGTGTCCTGAGTATGGATAGATCGACAGCCACCGAACTCCGACCCCACCGACCGATTTAACAAGTGCTTCTATTTGACGCTTCCACTCAGTTGGGGTGGTTTCGAGCCATTCGGCGATGGTGCCGGCACACACTAAGACATGAGCCAAATCTCCAGTTGTGTCGCGAGAAGTCTTAACCACCGTGACATTCTCTCACTTTCAAACAACCTGACCCGATAACCAGAGTTGTTAGCGTTGAATCAATGAATTCGAAACCTCTACATGTCGCCTGCATCATGGACGGCAACGGCAGGTGGGCTCGAAAGCGGGGTTTGCCTAGAACGGCTGGGCACACGGCAGGCGAAGAGTCGCTTGCCGAAGTTGTGCGCGCCGCATCTAAGCGAGAAGTCGCCTATCTGACGGTTTTTGGTTTTTCCACCGAGAACTGGGTGCGGCCGCGGGCCGAAGTTCGCCATATTCTTGGTTTGCACAAAAAACTTTTCGGCCGCATCAAAGAACTTAATGAAAACAATGTTCGCGTCAATTGGATAGGTCGCCCATTCGATGAACCGGGCTCGCGAACACCACTTTACGTACAACGAGCAATTCGAAAGGCAATAGACGAAACCAAAATGAATACTGGCATGGTGTTGACGGTTGCGTTCGACTATGGCTCACGCAGCGAATTGACACGCGCAGCCAAAAGAATTGTTGCCAGCCAACTTGACCTCATACCGGCGAATCTTCAACTCAATCTTTACGATGCTTCGCTGCCACCAGTTGACGTTCTTGTTCGAACGTCAGGAGAATCAAGAATTTCAAATTTTTTGCTTTGGCAAATTAATGCTGCGAAGATCTACTTTACCGACCGCCCGTGGCCCGACTTTGATGCTGTCGAGCTTGATGCCGCAATTGCTTTGGCGAAGAATTAGTCAAATAGTCGCGACCTCAAACTAGAGACTCAAGTGCCGCCAAATATCGCTGATCAAGAAATTCTCGACGCATTGCGGCAAGTGACAGCCGAACTTGCGAACGCCGAAGAACGACAAGGTCAAGATGAAATGGCAGTCTTGGTCGGGCGCGCACTACGCAAGAATCGACACCTAATTGTTCAGGCGGGCACAGGCACAGGTAAGACTCTCGGATATCTGGTTCCGGCGATTGTGTCAGGTCGACGTGTCGTTGTTTCGACCGTTACTAAGGCGCTACAAGACCAAATCTCGCAAAACGACCTGCCATTGCTGGCAAAGGCACTAAACCCAACTCTTGATCACGAATTGACCTGGACAGTTCTTAAGGGTCGCAGCAACTATCTCTGCCGACAAAGAATTGCCGAATTGGCTGACCGCGCACAGTCTCGACTCGAACTCGAAGATGTGTCAGTGCGAACTAAATCAGATGTCAAAAGGCTCTGCGAGTGGGCCGGCACAACTGAGACTGGCGACGAAGGAGAACTTGATTGGCAACCTCAACGCAATGCCTGGTCAATGGTCAGCGTTACAAGCGAAGAATGTCCTGGCGCATCTCGATGTCCGCATGGCGAGATTTGTTTTGCCGAAAAAGCAAGAACACGAAGCCAGACTTCGGACATCGTCATCGTCAATGGTTGGCTTTATGCACTAGATATTGTCTCCGAAGGCACGATCATCGGCGAACATGATGTTGTAATTTTCGATGAGGCCCACGAACTTGAAGATGTTGTCACTGACTCGGCAGGTCTTGCGCTTTCTCCCAGCCGCATCACCACTATTGGCTCGGCGATGCGATCAATCATTCGCGATGACGCAATGTCTGGTGGCTTTGCAAAAAGTGCAGCCCGATTACGAGATGCACTCGTGCCACACATCAACAAGCGAATAGTTCTGCCCCTCGATAATGAATCTCGTGAAACCCTTGTTGAGGTGCGTGGTCGTGCAAATGAGGCACTTGAGTCTTTGCGAACTATCGCCACCAATGATGAGTCAGCCAAGCAGCGCAAACTGCGTGCGCAGTCTCTGTGCACTCGATTCATCGAAGAAATTGATCTGGCCTTGACTGACCGCAGTGGTTATGTCGCTTATGTCGCCGGTACACCCGATCGTTGTTCACTCGAGATGCGACCATTAAACGTCGGTGCAACATTGCACGAAGCCGTCTGGTCACAACGAACTGCAATTTTGACCAGTGCGACCATTCCTACGAATCTGCCCGAGCGAATTGGACTCGCACCCGAAAGTTTTGATGCATGTTATGTTGCCAGTCCCTTTGACTACGAAAACAATTCAATTTTTTATTGCGCCTCGCACTTGCCCGACCCTGCTCAAGGTCCGCGCGATAAGGCGGTTCATCGCGAAATTGAAGAGTTAATTAATGCAGCCGGCGGAAGAACTCTGGCATTGTTCACTAGCTACGCACGCCTAAATGCGGCGTATAGCGATCTCGAAGACAAACTTGATTTCAAGATATTGAAGCAAGATGATTTTCCAAAAATGGAGCTTTTGAGAAAGTTTGCAGAAGATGAATCAACTTGTTTATTTGCAACACAGAGCTTCTTTCAAGGCGTGGACGTACCAGGGCAAACTCTCAGCCTCGTGATTATTGATCGCTTGCCGTTTCCCGTTCCAACTGACCCACTAATGAGTGCGCGACGCGATGCCTACGGTAAATCGGCGTTTACTGCGATCGACATACCGATTGCCGCTACTAAGTTGGCGCAGGCTGCGGGCCGTTTAATCCGAACACAAACAGATCTGGGGGTCGTCGCAGTACTTGACCCAAGACTTGTCACGAAGAATTACGGCAAATCAATAATTGAAATGTTGCCACCAATGGAATTCACCGACAAACTTGAACGCGCGAAAGAATTTTTGAATTACGCAGTTAAAAGTCGATAGCCCATTCCCCGAACTGTCACAATTATTTTTGGATCGTCAGGGATATCTTCTATCTTCAATCGCAAGCGCCTAATGTGTGCGTCAACAAGTCGGCTGTCCCCGAGATATTCGTATCCCCAAACAAGTTCTAGCAACTGGTCACGGGACAGAACTTTGTTCGCGTTTTCCATGAAAATATGCAAAAGTCGATACTCGGTTTTCGTGAGCGGAAGCTCTACTCCTCCCTTCAACACGATCCCTTGATCACTGCGCATCTCAACGTCGCGCACCGTGAAACGGTCGATCGTTGCCGAGCTTGATGACAGCAGAGTTGTTCGACGCAGCGCTGCGCGAATTCTTGCTGCGAGTTCTTTGGCGACAACCGGCTTGGTCACGTAGTCATCAGCGCCGGCTTCGAGACCCGCTACTAGATCATGGGTATCAGTTTGCGCTGTGACCATAATTATCGGAACCAAACTTTTGCTTCGCAATTCACGGCAAACATCAAAACCTGACATATCCGGCAATCTCAAATCAAGCAATACAAGGTCAATATTCTCGCCAGCGAAACTTCTCAGACCAGATTGACCATCGGGTGACTCAATAACTTTGTAGCCCTCGTCTTCGAGTGCGAGCCGCAATGCGGCACGAATGTCGCGGTCATCTTCTATGAAAAGCAAAGTCTGCACGGTGCTCCATTCTGCCCTGAAGATCAATTTTGTTACCAGAAAGTCACAGATTTATCAGGGTTCCGTCAAACAGGTCCAGCAGTATTGGATTGTCACACCGGCGGGAAGTCATGCTCCCCCTTGACTCCCGCCGGTGGGGGTTGGCAAAAATCCCGCAATGCTTGAAGTGTGCAGGGTCAATCTGAACGTCCTAAATCAGACCGAACAACGGTGCCCACAGGTCTAAGCACAATCCGAAACAACGTTCGCGGTCTTCGTGGTCTTCGTGGACGCATGGTGCTTTATTTCAGTCTCAGCGCATTTGCAGCAGCAGTCTCTTTGAGCATCGTTACGTATGCATCGACGCGTGCATATCTGCTTGATCAACGGTCTGAACTTGCGACAAGCCAAGCGATTAACAACGCACAGCTATTGCGAACCCTTGTGGGTGTCAATCCGCAAGATGCAGGCGACATAGTTACCAACATTCGCACCGAGAGCGGTGGCTACGCAGTTCTTTTTCTAAATGATCAAGACTCATTTTTTGCACAAGAGCCCTTGCGATTTACTCAATCAAATTTGCCTACAGACTTACTAACACAGACCCTCGATGGCAAGAGTTCTCGGCAACGCTTTGAATTTAACGGCGAGCCATACGAAGCCCTCGGCATTTCAATCTCGGCAATTTCTGGACAATATTTTGAGGCGTTTCCCTTAACCGATGTTGAGCGCACCCTAAATACGATTCGAACAACGCTCATTTTCGGCATCATCTTGATCACTGTTGCCGGCGGAATATTTGGTTTTTCAAGCAGTAGCAGTGTGCTGAGACCTTTACGCCGAGTTGCATCAGTTGCAACAGATATCGCCTCAGGTGGTCTAGATGTTCGACTCGAAGCTGAACGTGATCCAGAACTTTCAAGACTCGCCGACTCTTTCAACAACATGGTCGACGCGGTACAAACTCGCATCCAGCGAGAGACAAGATTCGCAAGCGACGTGAGTCATGAGCTTCGTTCACCGATTACCGCTCTTGCAGCCTCTGTTGAAGTAATGCAGGCGCGACGCGAAGACCTAAGTGACCGCAACAAGCAGGCGTTCGACATTATTGCCAGTCAAGTGCGTCGCTTTGATCGCACGGTGCTCGACTTGCTCGAACTCTCGCGTCTAGACGCAGGTGCGGGCAAGACCCAAGAAGAAATCGTCAATCTCGCCGATCTCGTAAAGAGAGTTGCGCAACGCCATGGTTTTGCTGATGTCCCGTTTGCGACGACTCTCAGTAATGACGACGAGACCGTTCTTGACAAGCGACGCATCGAGCGCATCGTCTTGAATCTTTTAGAAAATGCTCGAGATCATGCGGGCGGTGCCACAGCAATCTCGGTTACAGGCGACGAACACGAACTAAGAATCGCCGTCGAAGACGCAGGCACAGGCGTCGCGCAAAGCGAACGCGAACGAATATTTGAAAGATTCGCCCGTGGTACTGCATCGAAAAACAGCACTGGAAGTGGACTCGGATTAGCAATTGTGCAAGAACACGCACGTGCTCTTGGTGGCAAGGCTTGGGTCGAGACGAGCACCAGCGGCGGTGCAAGGTTCATTGTGTCAATCCAACGCCAAAGATCAAGCGAGCTGACAAGGCCGATGTTATGAGACGAGTAGTTGCTCTTCTACTTGTTCTGACAGTTGCCGGTTGCGGCGTCCCGCGCGAAAGCGAAGTTATTGAGATTCCAATGTCAGATTTGCCGGCTGAACTAAACCGGCAACCGACAACTACGACTACTTCGACAACAGTCGCTGAAGACACTTCAGCCAAGGAGACTCAACAGCCAGAAAGCGAAGTACTTTCTGAACCCGTCGAGCTTTACTACATCAGCAATGACCGTCTCGTCGCTACTACACAATCAATCGTTAGCCCTGCGACTATCTCGCAAGTCTTGGCAGCACTGATCGCTGGTCCTCCGACCGGTGAAAACGGTTTTGGTTTACGAAGCGCACTACCCAACGATCTGAATGCCGAGATTGAAATTTCTAAAGGTGTCGCACAGATCAATACGACTTCAGAATTCTTGAATGGACTCTCACCAATTGATCAACGTCTGGCGATTGCCCAACTTGTTTTAACTTTTACTCGCCGTCCAGGCGTCGGACAAGTGACCTTTACCGTCGACGGACAAAATGTCGCCGTGCCTCGCGGTCGAGGTGATCTCGCCAAACCCGGCACAACCGTGAGTTTCGACGACTACTCTTCGCTGATAGTCGCCATCGCCGGCTAACTGTTTAACAAGCGAAACTCTTTCAAATCTTCATTGCGACAAGTAGGGTTATCGAACAAGCCTGTTCGAAGTTTTATTTTTGAGTCGAAAATTTTGTCAAAAACTAGCGCAGTCAAAAATCCATTGGCGCGAACAAT
>Ga0214923_10006247_pt1 | contig 13474 bp, 19 predicted proteins | sample LL1510_MetaG_FD_177993 | JGI IMG/M metagenome (GOLD analysis project Ga0214923, IMG submission 177993) | Freshwater microbial communities from Lake Lanier, Atlanta, Georgia, United States - LL-1510 | ecosystem: Environmental > Aquatic > Freshwater > Lake | place: USA: Georgia | collected...
ACGAAGCGGGCGAGCACGATCGTCTTGCCGCCGTGCTTCTCGTAGAAGGCCTGCGTCTTGACGAGATTCTCGTGCTTCAAAAACCAGGTGTTGATCCGGAAGGCCCGCGGGCCCACCCAGCGGCCGATCGCGTAGTTGAGGGTGTCGCCGAGGACGGCGGCCACGAACAGCAGGCCGAGGAGCGTGGCGATGCCGAGGTGCTCGGGATAGAGGGCCGCCATGGCGCCGGCCGCGAACAGGAGCGAGTCGCCCGGAAGGAAGGGCGTGACCACGAGCCCCGTCTCGCAGAGGATGATCACGAACAGGAGCACGTAGGTCCACGGGCCCCAGGCCTCGATCACGCGATGCAGGTGCTCGTCGAGGTGGAGGAAGGCGTCGAGGATCGAGCGGAGGGCATCCATGGCCGCGGCATCATACGGTGCGGGCCGTCAGTCTGTCGGCAGCACCCGCCGCCGGACCGCCAGCCAGGCGAGCGCGACCGGGATCACGAGCGACCACACGAGCGCGAGCGGCAGCGAGTCGGCGGAGCGGCCGAGGGCCCCGGCGGCCGACCAGACGAGGGCGATCGCGAGGTTGCCGCTGGCGGCCGCGGGCAGGAAATCCCGCAGCGGCATGCCCGTGCCCCCCGCCACGAGGGCCGCCGCCTCGGCCACGAGCGGCAGCGGCCGCGTGAGCACCACGAGCAAGGGGCCGAGCCGCCGCTGCCGCCGCTCGAGCCGCTCGCGATCGGGAGCCTCGAGCCGGGCCAGCGCCCGCCCGCCCGCCCGCGCTCCCAGCCACCAGCCGGCGAGGCTGCCGGCCGTCATGCCCAGGAAGCCGCACAGCGTGCCCGGTGCGATGCCGAATTCCGCGCCGCCGAGCGTGGCCACCATGCTCGACGGCACCGGCAGGAGGATGTCGGCCGCCAGCACGCCGATCTCGAGGAGGGCGAGCACGGCCGGCGCCGGCCGCGGATCGAGCCAGTCGGCCACTAATTCGTCGAGCTGCGTGCCGAACAGCAAAAACGGCACGAGCGGCACGGCGATCGCGGCGAGCGTCAGGAGGACGAGCAGGCGAGTCGCGCGGCGCATGACGATGGGGCGCTCGAAGGAAGGGTGGAGGCGGAAGGCAGACCCGCCGCCAGTATCGCTCCGGGATCGTCCGCCGGCATCGGGTCGGCCCTCGGGGCCGGACGTCCCCGGGAAAGACGGGGCTGGAAGTGTCTCCCGCCGGGCGGGTCGTGCCGCGTCCGCTTTTTCTCCTCGCGCCTACCTCTCCCGCACGCGGCCGTGGCCCATGGCCTGGATGCCGTGGTAGGCCACCAGGCCGAAGCCCACTTTGTTGATCAGGTCGGCCACGTTGTAGAAGATCTCGCGGAGCTCGCCGTGGCCCGAGCGGGCCATCAGGAAGCCGATCGGGTAGATCGCCCACCCGACGAGCACGAACAGCCGCATCGTCTCGAGCGCCCTCGCCACCGGGGCGGGTGCCTCGGCGATCGCCTGCCCCAGCGACAGGAAGAGCACGCCGACGATCAGCGCCTCGCACACGCACGATACGAGAAAGAAGGTCCACCAGCGTTCCGAATCCACGGCCGCCGTCTCGGCGATGAACGCCGTCACGATCATCACCACGTCGAGCAGCACGAGCTGCCAGAAGAACGTCGCGCCCCGCTCGCCCATGCGCAGAAGCAGCGGAAACTTCATCAGCAACAGCGGCGTGGTGAACAGCCAGTCGACATAGCGGAGGGCGGTGGGAAACTGGCCGCCCGACTCCTGGTAGACGTGGGTCATCTTGGAGTAGTGAAAGCAGGCGATGCCGCACACCAGCCCGGCCACCACCATCGTGCTCCTGTAGATCGGATCGACGTCGTTGCGGAGCAGAAAGAAGAACAGGGCGGCCGCGCCCATGGCCACGGTGCCCGCGAAGAACAGATACAGCGTGATCGACTGCAGCGGTGTGTTGGCGGCGAAATCGTTCGAGAGCGGAATCACGCCGCCGGCCGCCTGGGCAAGAAGAGCAAACATGAGGACCTCCGGAAGAATCGCGGCCGGGCCGCGAGGTGGTTCGAACCGTGCCGGGCAACCGCCGCTCCGGCGGCGACCGCCCCACACGGGAAAATCATGCGCCGGCGGGCGGGAATGACAACTTTCGATTGCCGGCCTGGCCGGCGATGTCGAGGCCCGCGCGGTCGCTCCACGCCGTCAGCAGCCTGCGGAACACCGGCCCCGGGCCACCGGTGCCGATCGGCCGCCCGTCGAGCCGGGCCGCCGGGAGGAGGCACGTGGGCGTGCTCGTGAGCAGGATCTCGTCGGCTCCGGCGAGGTCGGCGATCGCGAGCGACCGCTCCGCCCACTCGAGGCCGAGCCCCCGGGCGAGGTCGCGGCAATACCGCAGGCTCACCCCCGGCAGGGCGTCGGCCGCCGGAGGCGCGAGGATCCTGCCGCCGCGCACGATCGCAAGGTTGGCGGTCGACGTCTCGCTGACGCGGCCATCCGCGTGGCAGAGGATCGCCCGGGCGCCCGGCTCCATGGCGGCCGCCGCCCGGTCGGCGAGGTGATAGTGCATCCGGCTGCGGCACTTGAGCGCCAGCGGCCACGCCGTGCCCGGCACCTGCGTCACGGGCACGCTCCGCAGCGACACGCCGTCGGCATGGGCCCGGGCCCAGAGGGGGAAGGCGAGCGGAAACGAGTGGATGGCGACCCGCGGCGGCGACCCGCGGCCGCCGTGCTGGACGGGCAGGTCGCCCGGCGTGGCGAACACCACCACGCCGAGGTCGCCGGCCGGATCACCGAGCGCGTGGTTGTGCCGCGCGATCTCGGCGGCCGCTGCGAAGATCGTCGCGACGGGCAGGGCCGGCTCGATGCCCGCGATGCCGAGCGAGTGCCCGAATCGCTCGGCGTGCCAGGCGGGCAGAAAAAGCCGGCCGCCGAACGTCCTCAGCTGCTCGGTCACCGTGGCTCCGAGCACGAAGCCGGCATCGCCCACGGGCAGCACGAGGTCGGCCCGCGGCACGATTCGGCCGTCGAGCCAGGCGAGTTCGCCAGCCTGGAGAGCGGGGCCTGGTGCTGCTGCCGCGTGAGTCATGGAATGGAGGATAGGGGATTCGAACCCCTGACCTTCTGGCTGCCAGCCAGACGCTCTCCCAATTGAGCTAATCCCCCAGCGATGAATCGTGACTCACTCGCCGGGCGCACTCGGTGAAATTATCGGCGGCTTGCGGGAATGTCAACGCGAAGCGACTGTTGAGGGCGGGAAAAACGCCCCTCCTTCCGCCCTTTGATGCCCGACCACACGCCGCCACCGCCGCCCTCCGAGCCCGTGCGCGCCGGACTGACCGTCGCCCTCGGGCTGTACCTCGTGGGCCTCCTCCTCTGCGTGGCGGGCAATTCAGCGAGCGGCGGCTCGGCGCTGGTGCGCACGATCCATGGAAAACTCTTCGCGCCGTGGATGACGCTGCCCTGGCTCGACCTCGGCTACGACACGCGGCTCACGCACGCCGTGGCCGAAGACGGCGACCACTGGTTCGAGATCCGCCGGCTCGACGCTCCCGCCTCGCAGACCGTCGTCTTGCCCGGGCCGACGATCCGCGGCGAGCGGGCCGCCCGGTGGCGGCGGCTGGCCCGGGCGACGGCCCTGGGCGAGGCCGATCCCGATCGGGAAGCGCTGCTGCCGGCAGCCGTCGGCGCCGGGGCGTTCGGTCCCTGGAACACGCACGACCTGTCGCTCGCCGTGATGCGGCACCTGCCGCCCGACCGCGGCGACGTGCGGGCCGGGAATGCAGCGGTCGCCGGCCGCGACGACGAGGCCTACGCGGCCCGCGTGCGGCTCGTGGATGGCGAAGTGCAATTGATCGAGCGGACGCCGCCCGCCGAACTCGCGCCGCTGGTGCGGGAGCCGGGGCCATGACGACCATGAACGTGACGACCACGACGACCATGACGACCATGAACGTGACGACCGCCACCGCGGCCCCGACGCCGTCAGGCCGGGCCGCCCCGCCGCCGGAGGACGCGATCGGTGACATGTGGATGCGGTTCTGGTTCACGCCCGCGGGCCCCTGGCCGCTCGCGCTGGTGCGCATCCTCGGAGGGCTCGTCGCACTCGCCCTGTGGGCGAGTTACGCGTGGGATCTCGAGACCTGGTTCGGCCCGCAGGGCATGATCTCGCCCGCCCTGCTCGCGGCCTGGCGTTCGCCCTGGGCGGCGTCGCTGTTCGACGGCGTGACGTCGCCCACGGCCCTCTGGCTCGGCTACACGGCGGGCGGCCTGGTGCTCCTCGCCCTCACGATCGGCCTCGCCACCCCGCTGACGACGCCGCTCGGCGCCCTCGCCTTCACGACGCTCCTCCACCGCGGCCCGATGCTCGCGGGGCCCGCCGACGACGTGACGGCCGTGATCCTCTGGTGCCTGGCGATCGGCCGCGCGGGCGACGGGCTCTCCGTCGACCGGCTCATCGGCGCGTGGCGGGGCAGGGCGGAGTCCGGGGCGACGCTGCGCACGCGGATCGCCCTCGGCCTCCTCCGGGTGCACGCGTCGGTGATCGCGGCGGCTGCGGCGCTCGCCCAGCTCAGGGGCGACGTCTGGTGGAACGGCACGGCCGCCTGGTGGCTCACCGCGCGGGTCGAATCGCGGCTCGTGGACCTCACCGGCCCGTTCCTCGCGTCGGAATACCTGATGAACCTCGTGACGCACGCGCTCGTGGGCTTCGAGATCCTGTTCGCGGCGGGCCTCTGGTTTTCGACCGCGCGCCGCGTGGTCGCGCCGCTCGGCATCGTGGCCTGGCCGCTGGTCGGCGCGGTGGCCGGTGAGCCGCTGTGGGGCCTCGCGCTGGCGGTGCTCGCGGTCGGCTGTCTGCCGAGCGAACGGCGTGGGGTATACGGGCCGTTCTGGTGCAGTTCGCCGCGCACGTAGCCCGGAACGCGAGGTTATACGAGTCACACTTGAACCTTGCGCGTGACCCATCGAGTTGCACAGTATTGAACGGACTTCTGCCCGACGAAGCTGGCGGTGGCTCCTCTTCGCCTCGTGAATGAGCGACGGCTCGTCCGGGTAGACCCGGTTACTCCAGTGGTGTTCACGGAACCACAGCCACAGCCGCTCGGCAGGATTCAGTTCCGGGGAATACGGCGGCAGGAACAGTGGCGTTATTCGTCTTGGCCACTTGAGTTGCTTCGCGGTGTGCCAGCCCGCCCTATCCAGCACCATCACCGCGTGTTGGCGTGGGCCAAGCTTTTTGGCCACTGCGTTGAGGAACTGCTGCATGGTGGCAGTATTCGCCTCTCGGTGTGGAACGACCATCGACCAACCGCTCACTGGATCGACGATGCCGAAGACCCAGATGGACTTCCGCCCGTTTTGTCGCACGACCGTAGGTCGCGAACCCTTGGCTGCCCATACCGACGTCAACGATCCCTGCTGCCCGAACCTCGCTTCATCCTGAAACCAGACTCGAACTTTGGTGCGTGGCCGGGAGGCCCGCACTCTGTTCACAAAAAGGGGGCGCGACGCTTGAAAGCCTTTGCGGCAGCCGGATCCTGCCGGGGATGCCGCGGCCGTGGCTTGAGGCAGACGAATCCATGACGATTCAGCAGCTTGTAGATCCCGTTGAGCGAAAAGGTCTTGCCGAACTCGCGATCCAGAATCCCCTGAATCTGCGGCCCTCGCAGTGCCGCGACACCATCTCGTGGTGTGGCGCCAGCCTTCACTCGTTCTACAAAACGAGTCTCCTGCTCGGGTGATAGCCGTCGCTGACGCCCCGGTGCCGTGCGACCGCGCACGGCCTCTATGCCGCCGTCACGATAGGCGTATGCCCAACGCTGCACGACTCGTCGACTGCGGCCTACCGCATCTGCGACTTCAATCGCCTGCCGCCCTTGCAACACCAGCAAAACGCTTCGCAACCGATCCCGTTGCATCGCGTCGGATTCCTTGGCGATCAAGCGACTGAGCCTGCGCCGATCACCACGCTTCCGTTCGACAACATCCATGCGGCCTCCTTGTCTGGGGGCCGCATCATTGCACCAAAAGGCAGAGGGCGCACTATGGGAAAACAGGGCAAAAGCGCGCGAGACTCAAGTGGGTGCCGTATCAGAGGCTGTGAATGTCGATCACGGGCAGTTCGTCAGGCGACACCTGAACCGCTTCGCGGTCGTCATGCGCCTGGACGAGCTCGCCCCAGTCGGTGGGCGGGCCCCGGGCCGGTGAGACGGGCGGCGGCTCCAGCGGCTCGCCAAGATGCGTGAGGATCTAACTTCACGCGGGCGAAGCCATCCTGGCCTTCGCCCGCTTGCGAACCTCCGGTTCGAAGTGAGCCGGCTCCTGCCGGCCGTCTTCTCTGAGACGGACGTCGCCGCCACACGCTGGGCACTCGAGCGGAAACTCCTCCCCCACCCGCGGTTAGGAGTTTCGCCCAGGCAATCCGCGAGGTGTCGTGCGAGCGGGGTTTTTGATGCGCGTCAGAGCAGCCTCCCGTGGCGCGACCGTCGTTCCCATCCCCACCGGTCGCGCCCTCGCGTTGCTTGCCGACATTCCCGATCGCGAGTGCCGTGACGGCTTTCCGCAGCCGGTGATTGGGCGCAAACACCCCGTGGTAGCGATGCCGGTGCTTCCGCGGCGGCGGGACGAGATCGGCGAGCCGGTCCAAAAACTCAAACGGCGTGAGCTCGACCAAGCCGTTCGCGCCGGGCCGCGTGGACTTGCGGCCGCGGCCGGGCCCGAGCCAGTTGGCGGCTTTGTGCCTGGGCAGCATGGAGCGGACTTTGGTTATGCGGCCGTCTGGAACGCGGGTCACGGAGAGTCGTTCCAGCGCGAATGGCGGCCGGGCGCAGTATCTCAGGAGATGTTCGAGACTCTGAAAATAGCTCGGCACATCACGATCGACGAGCGTGATCCGGACACTCGCGTCTCCTGAAAACCCGCTGTTCTCCCAGGCGAGCATCTCGGCGGCGGCCGCGGCGTCGAGCAGCCGCTGCATGCGGAACCACCGGATCACGCGGCGGCGGACCCGCTCGGTGAGCGCGGCCAGATCGGCCTGGGGGAAAAGGTCGGGCCGGTACGAAAGCCGGCGGCGCGTCGCACGGGGCGCCGTCGGCAGGCGGCACGAAAACCCCGTCGATCACGCAGCCGCGGGCGATCTCGGGCCGCTGGCGGCGCGGCTGCTCCGCGGCAGCCCGTACGAGCCCGCGCTCGTGGCCCGCGGGTTCCTGCGCGGCTGACCGGCTCAGCCGTCCGGGTCGTCGAGCAGTTGCTGGAGGCGGGCCGCGTGTTCGGGGATGCATCTCGACAGCCACGAGGCGTCGATGAGCCCGAGCGAGATCAAATCTTGGAGATGAACCTGATCCTTTCGACGAAACGAGTTGAGCTTCATGCGCACGAGGGGCTCGAGCGACACGACGTGGTAGTCGTCGGCCAGCTCCCGCTCGGTGACGTCGGCCGTCGGCAGCGGGTAGGACTCGCGGACCTTCTCGCCGGCAAACAGGAGATGCACGGCGTCTCGCGGACTGCCGCCGGGGCCGTCGATGAAGCAGGTCACGTCCATTACGGTCGCATGCACGAAGCCCGCCGCTTCGAGGGCCGCCTTGACGGCCTCAAAATCCGTACGGCGGACCAGGATGTCGACATCCTGCGTGTTTCGTACGGCGGCACGGTCGACCCGCGATACCCAGGCCGCCACGGCATTGCCGCCGGCGACGGCGTAGGGGATCCCGGCCCGTTCGAGGGCGGCGGTGGCTCGCAGGGCACGTTCACGGACGGCTTGCACGGCCTCGATCATCCTCTGCCATGAGAAATCGCGAAGTTCGACCGCCACGCAACCACCTCGATCCTCGGACCCCGCTTCGGTCATTCCGCCGGAGACATCGTACCGTGCCCCACGCAGTCGGGCGAAGACTCCATCTTCTACCGGCGTCGCGAGCGGACGAAAGAGAGGGCGACGGCTGCGATGCCGCGGAAAGGGGTCGGCCGATTGGTTTTGGCTGCCAAGCCCACCCACGACAAACCCGGAGGGACCTGCAGTGGAAACTCCTTCCCCATCCGCGCCATGAGTTTCGCCCACGCGATCCGCGACGTGTCGTGCGAGCGGGGCTTGTGATTCGGATTCGCGTCGCAGCATCGTTCCGTGGCATGACCGTCGCCCCCATGCCCGCCGGTCACCGCCTCTTGGCGCTTTCCGACGTTCCCGATCGCCAGCGACGTGACGGCTTTGCGGAGCTTGTGATTCGGTGCAAACACCCCGTGATACCTCTGCCGATGCTTCCGCGGCGGTGGGACGAGATCGGCGAGCCGGTCGAGGAACTCAAACGGCGAGAGCTCGACGACGCCGCTCGCTCCCGGCCGCGTGGACTTGCGGCCGCGGCCTCGCCCAACCCGCGCAGCGAGACATCGCCGATGGTGATTTCGCCTGGGCCTGTTTCAAGGCCCAGCAGGCAGCGGAGATGGCCGCCAAGGGATTCATCCGCGCGTCTGGCGGCTTGGCTGCGGGGCATTCCGTCGTGTCGCTGCTGCAGGCGGCCCTCCAGACTGTGCCGCCTGGGCTGGCGCACTGCGCCCGTGAACTCGACAAGGTGTACATCCCCACCAGACATCCCGATGCCTACGACGCTGGCAGCCCTCACGAATACTTTGATCACTCCGATGCAGCGGCTCACGTGGAGTGTGCGTCGGCGATCATGGCCCACTTGCAGGGCGAGGTGCCCGATGCGTGACGCGATCATGGACCATGATTGGCGGCACAGTCCGAGCCTGTCGCTCGACTGGCGGCTCGCGCGGGTGAGGGATTATCTCGCGCGGCTACCGCTCGACTCCGTGCGGGGAATCGTATTCGGCTCGGTCGCCCGGCGCGCCTTCGGCATCGGCAGCGACACCGACCTGCTCGTGATCAGCTCCTGCCTGCCGGCGGACGTGCGCGGCCGAATCGATCTCCTCGGCGATCATCGCGACGCGCTCGGCGAAATCGATCCGCTGGGCTGGACGGAAGCAGACTGGTCGCGGCGGCTCGCCGCCGGCGATCCCTTCGCAGAGCTGCTCGCCCGAGAGGGGATCGAAGTGGATATCGGGCGCGCGAATGTCGCGCGGTAGTCAGGCGCGGTAGTCAGGCGCGGTCGACGCCGCCGTCGAGTTCGGCGGGCCAGGGCGAGAGGTCGTCGGGCGTGTTGAAGTGGGCGTGATACCACGCCAGCTCACGCATCCGCTCCGCGTAGGGCAGACGGGCCCACCGCGCCTTCTCCTCGCCGAGGTCGCGGGAAAGGATCTCGTAGTAGCGCTCGGGATACACCCGGTCGCCCGGATGGACATGACGGCCCTGAAGGCCGGGTTCCTCGGTCGCTCCGGCTGGCGGGCTCGTCGAGTTCGTGAGTTCGTTCATACGACAATCATATCCAGCGGCATCGCCGCGAGCATGAGCTCCTCGGGCGTCGCGGCCACGAGACCTGCAGCCCGCTCCCGGCCACGGTCGAAGACGGCCTGGCGGGCCGCAGCGGTGGCGAGTGGCGCAGGAGGCAGGCCATGCTGGCGAACGGCCTCGCACACCCGCCGGTGCTGCAGCGCGAACGGCTCGGCCGTCGGCCAGTCGCCGATGCGATCCCGCTGCCACGAACGGTAGAAGTCTTTCCAGGCCTGTTGATACACGAGATACCGCTCGCGATTAATGCACTTCCAGAGCATCTCCTCGACGAGCAGCAGTCGCTCGAGCCGGAGATCGTCGATCGCGTCGAGGACGGAGAGGAGCGGCCGCTCTTGGGTTGCCAAACTGCGGCCCGCCCCGGGGGACCGCCGCCAGGCCTCGCGCAGGATCGCGGGGTCGCGCAAGTGCAGAACGGCGCGGGGGTCGCCCTCGTAGAACGCCTGAATCGCCAGCGCGTTGACCAGCGGCCAATCCTTGGGCCGATCTGTCTTCTTCATCCGGGCGACGACGTCGCGGCTGGCGATGCCGGCGACCGCATCCGTGGGCCAGCCGTCGCCCACGCGCGGCGGCCGGCCGAAGAAGTCGAGGTGCCGCTCGGCCGCCTCGGGACCTTCGAACACCGCCAGGTGGCTGGTCCAGCCTCCGGCGAGGTATTCCGCATCGAGCGGCGCACCGAACAGGCCGCGATACGAGACCCGCCAGTTGGCGCCGCTGACGCCCCGCTCGAGTTCGACGAACAATGCCACGAGGCGATCTATGTCGGCGGGCGCAACGATCCAGTCGGTATCCTTCGTGTTTTGCTGGAGTCCATACTCGACGCACGCCATGCCCGACGTGAGCACGCCCGTGATGCCCCGCCCGTGGAGCAGGGCTTGAAATGTCCGAAAAAATGCGATGGGATCGCTCATGCAATCATTGTCAAACCCGGCAACCAACCCCTGCAAGTCCGGTTCCCTCTCAAGGCGTCTGGTGATGATAGATCGAGTGATGAAGAAAGGCCGCGTCAGCCGGCGCGGGTTCTTGGTGTTTTTCCTGTTCGCCTGTGCAACGAGCGTTGCTCGTGCGGACGCGGATGCCGATGGGGCTGCGGCCTGCCGAGTCGGCGCTCGCGTTTGACCGGGTCGTGGCCGCCCGCCCTGCCCTCGAGCCGGAGCTCTGGCCGCGGGGGATCGCGCTCTACTACACCGGCCGGTTCGCCGACGGCCGACGGCAGTTTGAGACGCACCGCGGCGCGAATCCCGCCGACGTGGAAAACGTGGCCTGGCACTTCGCCTGCGTGGCCCGCGAGCAGGGCGCGGAGGCCGCGCGGGCGGCCCTCCTGCCGGTGGGCGACGACGCCCGCGTGCCGATGCGCGAGATTCGTGAGCTCTTCGCCGGGCGGGGCACTCCCGAGGCCGTGCTCGCTGCGGCCGAGGAAGGCACCGAGCCCGCGGTCCGCAACCAGCGGTGCTATGCGCATCTCTATCTCGGCCTCCACGCCGAAGCCTGCGGCCGCGACGACGACGCCAAGCGCCACATGCGGCTCGCCGCCGGGCCGTATGCGGTGGACCACTTCATGGGCCGCATCGCCCAGCTCCACGTGCAGCTCCGCGGCTGGGACGAGCCGTAGGCAGATCGGCGCTGGCTTCGACGCCTTGACGCACCCGCTGCCTGTGGTCATACTTTCGGTATGAAAACTGCTGTTTCGATCCCTGACGACGTGTTTGCAGATGCCGAGCGTCTTGCCTCGCGGCTCCAAACCTCGCGCAGCAAGCTCTACGCCCGTGCTCTCGCCGAATTTGTGGCTCGCCATGATGACGATCGGGTCACTTCGCTCATGGATCAAGCCGTGCGGGAAGCGGGATCGGATGCATCTTCCTTTGTGCAGGCAGCGGCCCTGCAGGCCGCGCACCGCGTCGAATGGTGATCGGGCAGAGCGAGGTCTGGTGGGCCGATCTGGCTGATCCGATCGGCTCGGCTCCGGGATACCGCCGGCCCGTGGTCGTCGTGCAGTCCGACCCGCTCAACCGGAGTCAGTTGGCGACCGTGGTGTGCGTTGTCCTGACGAGCAATCTACGCTGGTCGATCGCCCCTGGAAACGTGCGTCTGTCGGCAAAGCAGACAGGCCTCGACCGCGATTCTGTCGCGAACGTCTCACAACTGGTCACCATCGACAAACGACAGTTGACCGATCGCATCGGCAAAGTACTGAAAAGACAGATGGAAGCCATTTTCTCCGGCATCGATCTGATCATGGGACGATAGCCTGCGGCCGCCGGTGGCTTCGTAGGCGAGTGGCATCCGGGATGCTCGCCAACGTTTGTCAGCGTTTGCGGTTGACCGCGCGGAGGCGGGCGGGCGTGAGGCCCGTGTGGCGGCGCAGGAACGTCGTCATATATTGAAGCGACGGAAACCCGGCTCGCTGGGCCACGGCCTTGAGCGAGAGGTCGGTCTCCAGAATCAGCTTTTGCATGCCGGCGAGCCGCAGCCGCACATACTCCTCGTGGATCGTGCGGCCGACCGCCGCCCGAAACCGCTGCTCGAGCGTCGAGCGGGAGATGCCCGCGGCCGCCTCGTAGCCGATCTGGCGGGCAGCTTGGTCGACGCACCGGCTGGCCGATCTCGTGCCCCCACCGCTGAAGCACCGACATCGCTATCACGGCGTCTTTGCGCCCAATCACAAGCTCAGGCCCACCGTCACTTCGCTCGCGATCGGGAACGTCAGCAAGCGGCAAGAGGCCGCGACCGGCGGGCATGGGGGCGACGGTTATGCCACGGAAGGATCCTGTGCCGCGACCGCAAAGCCCCGCTCGCACGACACCTCACGGATTGCGTGGGCGAAACCGATGGCGCGGATGGGGGAGGAGTTTCCGCTCGAGTGCCCGAACTGCGGCGGCGACATCCGGCCGAGAGGAGACGGCCGGCAGGAGCCGGCTCACTTCGAACCGGAGGTTCGCAAGCGGGCGAAGGCCAGGATGGCTTCGCCCGCGTGAAGTCAGCCCCTGACGCACTTGAGCGAGCCTCTCGAGCCGCCTCCGCTCGCCCCGGCGCGAGGCCCGCCCGCCGACTGGGGCGAACTCGTCCAGGCATCTGACGATCGCGACGTCTTCCAAGACTCACCCGACGAACTGCCCGTCGTCGACATCCACAGCCTCTGACCGGTGCCGGACGCGAGGCATCGAAGCCCGGGAGTGGCGAACTGGGAGACGGTCTGCGCAGACGCGAGAAAATCACCATCGCAGCAGGGCGTGAGCGGCGTTTCGGTGTTTCGGGAAACCGCCTCCGGACGCCCGGGACGCTATCCCCGAGGCTCACAAGTCGCTCAGCAGCCCGGAAACCGTCGCGGACGTGCCATTGACCGGGCTATCCATTATCCTTTCACCATGAGCACGCCATCCCGGAATCCCGAACCGCTCGCCACCTCCGCCGCCGGCGGCCTCCACGCCTGGATCGGGGGCTACGTCGCGGCGCAGCAGCGGGCGCTGGAGTCGGTCCCCGCGGCGGCCGTCGCGGAACTCATCGCGCTCGTGCAGCGGGCCGGCGCCGAGGGGCGGCGGATCTTCGTCTGCGGCAACGGCGGCAACGCGGCCAACGCCGCCCACTTCACGACCGACCTGGGAAAGAACTCCTCGGAGGCGTCGCCGCGGCCATTCAAGGTGCTGTCGATGGCCGACAACGTGTCCTGGATGACCGCCATCGGCAACGACTACGCCTACGACGACGTGTTCGTCCGCCAGCTCGCCAACCACGCCGAGCGGGGCGACCTGCTCATCCTCTCGAGCGTGAGCGGCAGCTCGCCAAACCTCGTGGCCGCCGCCCGCTTCGGCCGCGAGCGGGGGCTGGTCACGATCGCGCTGGTGGGTGGAAAGCGGGGGTCAATCGCCCCGCTCGTCGATCATCTCGTCGTCGTCGAAGACACCCACTACGGCCGCGTCGAGGACGTGCAGATGAACATCCTCCACATGATCTGCTACGCGATCGTGGAGCGGGCCGGCTGATGTTCTGGCGGCCGGGTGCGGCTCTCGGCACGATCGCGCCGGTCGGGCGGCGTCCGGGAACGATGCCGCTTTCGCACCCAGGGCGATTGCACCATATGTCATGAGCCGACAAGGACTTT
>Ga0214923_10006248_pt1 | contig 13472 bp, 19 predicted proteins | sample LL1510_MetaG_FD_177993 | JGI IMG/M metagenome (GOLD analysis project Ga0214923, IMG submission 177993) | Freshwater microbial communities from Lake Lanier, Atlanta, Georgia, United States - LL-1510 | ecosystem: Environmental > Aquatic > Freshwater > Lake | place: USA: Georgia | collected...
AAGTGCTTTGTCAATATCAGAAAGAATCTGTTTCCCTCAAGGGAAAGTAAGCGTATTCAGGAACTCTGTATTGATAAGGGGATTGATACAAGCATTGAGTATTCTATGACTCTTCGTACACAGATGCCTGAACTACCTGAAGATCCAAAGCCAAAAAGTTCTACCTGGTATGATTATCTTCATCCTGGACTTGTAGAACGAATTCAAGTTCAAGCATTTGTGAAAGATGTTCTTGAGCCTAATAGCCTTCGTGTAGGACATAAATACGATGAGTGGCTTGGAGTTCAGCCTTCTGATGTTAGAATGAAACTTCCTTCTGTGCAACATATCAACGATGGATACTTTGGCACAGAGTACACCAACTATAATGGACTTCTTGAAAAGTTTGGTAAGAAAGTTTCTGGCGGTAGGCGGTGAAATCTCCCGGTTCTCATTTCAAAATCCAATCCTATTTTTTTGAAATGGGTTAAAGATATTTTAAAATATTTACATAGAATATAGAAAATGCCACCCTTCGCCTCAAAAATTGACGCCAGTTTTTCCACCGAAACCAAGTCAAAAAGTAGCATAATGGCATCCGTAGAAGCATTCAAATCTGCAGTTGTTCGTATTCGTGATATCTTGCGCGGTCCTGGTGTAGCCATTACAGGGATGGACTCAATGAGACATATCTGTCTCTACCTTCTCAGTCGCTATATGACAAAGGATAAGGTGAAGTCTCTTGGTGTTCCTGATGAGTTTGCGTGGGAGAATCTTATTGAGACAGCACAAACTAAGAATGGAGGTGTACAGAAGGCACTTGACTGCTTCTTTCACAAGGAGACTGATTGTCTTGTCAATCACTTTGACCGCCTATTTGGAACTGAGAACTTCTCCTTTGATATCAAGAATCCAGCAAAGCACAAGGAGATGCTTGAGATTCTTGATAAGGTCAATATGGAGGGCGTAGATTGTCAGATGGATATTCTTGGATGGGTATATGAGCAACACTTGAAGACTGGTTCTTCTGCTGCACGAGACCTGGGGCAGTTCTTTACTGACCGCTTTATCTGCGACTATATGGTCGCTCTCTGTAAGCCTGGCTTCAAGAGTAAGGGTGTTCCAGAGTCTGTTTGCGACCCTTCAATGGGAACAGGCGGTTTCCTAACATCTTATATGAAGTTCTATAAGAAGAATCACGCCGATAAGCCAGTAGATTGGAGCGTCCAAAATAAGGAAATTCACGGATGCGACACAGATCCAAAGGTTGCTGGTGTTGCACGCCTAAATCTCTTTATGGAGTCTGGTGGCAATCGTGCTGTAAATCTACGAACTCACGATTCACTCTATGGTGACCTTACCAGACTGGTTATGACCTTATTCTTGCGAATATGCCATTTGGTCTGAAGGGAATTAAGCATGCAGAATGCTGTGAGCGTGTTAATAAATTGAAGATTCGTGGAACGAAGTCTGAGCCTCTCTTTCTTCAACTTATGATGGTCTCACTAAATCGTGGTGGGCGTTGTGCGGTTGTTGTGCCTGATGGTATGCTTGTAAATGGTTCATCTTGCCACGATGATACACGCAAATACCTCCTTGACAACTTTGAACTCAAGCGTGTTATCAAGATGAAGGGTCAGTTCTTTATGAATACTGGTATTCAGCCTTCCATTCTCTTCTTTGAGAGCACGGGTAAGCCCACTTCGGTTGTAGAGTTCTGGGATGTCATTAAGGGTGCAAATGGTGATATTGAGGAGACGATGGTACTCTCTGTACCAAGGGCGAAGTTTGATGCATCTTGCTCCTTTGATATGCGTCGCTATCAGGAGGTGAAGGCTGTGGCGAATCCTGCTGGGTTTCCTATGGTGAAGTTGTCTGAAGCGTGTGAAGTTTCTAAAGGTAAGCGTTGCCTTGTATCTGTTGAATCTGGCGGATATCCTTACCAAGATGTGGCTCATATTTCACGAATGGTTGAAAAGTGTATATTAGATACCCCTGCTGTTCTAACACCAAGGGCTATGTCTATTGGACGCTTTGTTTATACAGATGAGAAATGTCATCCCAGTGATGATATGTTTATTCTAAAGCCAAAGGATAACTTGAACGCAAAGTATCTATACTACTACTGCCTTCTAAATCTCAGTACAAAGTTCAAGGAATCTCTACACGGAGTAAAGCCTACAATTGATTATTCTGTATTTGATTATACACATATAATCATCCCCCCTCTTGAAACTCAACAAGAAATCGTCGCAACTCTTGACCGCATTTATGCACCAGGCACGACTGAACTTGCTGAGACCCTCAAACTAACCGATACGGCGATGGATCTTGTTCTGGCGAATCCTGGTGGTGCTTCACTTGAGCCTATTGTGGAGGCACAGCGTCTTGTGCGTAAGTCGGCACAGATGGTGGCGGATGTCAAGGCACAGATGGTGGCTGATGTTAAGGCACAGATGGTGGCTGTTATGAAGTCTGTGAATATGAGGGGTTTTGAGATGAAGAAGTTGGATGAAGTATGTAGGTTTGTAGGGGGTAAGGGAAACCAGGACAGGAGTAGTGAATACACAATTCCATATTATGAGTCTAATGGTATATTCGGCTTTGTTAAGGATGCACTTTATACAGGAGAATATGTTATTACAGCCAGGTGTATGAGTATCGGTGCAGTTCATTATGTTAATGGAGCGTTTTATCCATCAGACCATACTATCAATATGACATCAAGCGATGTAACTAAACTAAATAATAGATTCCTTTACTATTGGTTGTTAATGAATAATGATATTCTCAAGGCGATGTCATCAGGAATCAAGCCAGGTATTCGTAAGTCTGATGTAATAGAGATTAAGATACCTATTCCTCCATTTGACTTTCAACTATCTGTATTGAAGCGTATGGATGATTTGGAATCTCAGCAACAGGCTCTTATTACTCTTGGTAAAAAATCAGAGGATAATGCGCGGTTCATCCTGGATTCTTACCTAAATACTGCCTAATATTACTATCTATAAAGATGGCTTCTCAGTATGATAGTAACAAAACAGAAATCGTTAGAAATATTACTGCCCAAAAGGCAATTTACAAGTATCGTATTTTTATGTACTCTCTCAATAAAGATATTAGACAGCAGTGTTTTAGAATCACAAAGGAGTTTCTTGATAATGAATATCATAATAACTCAACTATTACAGCGACTGAAAGGGAGCGACTTTTGAATCTTGGAAATCATTGGCAGTGGGCTATGTTTGAGAATGAATCTACCAACTGGTGGTCTGCACTATCATTCAATCACTCAAAAAGTCTATCACTTATGACAGTTATCCATATGTGGATTGATGACATAAATACTTTTGACGCAGAAGTATTTGAGACATCTACAGATGGTCTTCGTTAATCCAAATAAAACTTTGGCTTCCTACGCCTTGTAGCCCTATCTTTCTTTAGCAATTCTAGATTGAAAGCATGTAAAAAATAGTTATTCAAGTGTTTTTCTTTTACTTTCGTCATCGCTTTTCCTATGGAGGTTTTTATATCTTCATAAGAAATGGGAGAATCCTTTTTTATATAGTGTTTCAATTGACTAAAGAACTGCTCTATAGGGTTTGAGCGCGGATAATATGGCACAGTATTCTGTATCTTATTTTTGCCTTCATTCACTACATCTTTTACTTCAGTTGTCTTATGAAACCCAGCATTATCCATTACTATTACACAATCTTCATATTTACCATTTATCTTATTCTTTATAAACTCTGTAAGTCTTTCGGAATTTACAGCACCTTTCTCATGTAAATCCCAACCCACTATACTCTTTGATGTAATCGCAACTAATAATGAATATTTCTTGAATACCCTTTGGTCTGAAGTCTTCATATAACATCGTTTGCCTATATCACAACGAGCATATGTAGGGTGTAGTGCAGCGTAAATGCCTGTTTCATCAAGTGCTATTATTTTATGAATATTCTGCTTCTTCATAGTTTCAACATAATCTTTTACCTCTTGGGCGTGATTTCTCTCTTTACCACGATAAGTGCCAGGCTGATGGATCTTTCGGAGGCGTTTTCGTGTTATATCATTATGTCTTATAATCCGTCCAAGGTGCTGGGGTGTAATCTGTAAATCGGGATACTTTCCTTTGAGACTATCAAGAAGGTCTTGTAAATATATTTGAGGCTTCTTTTTGAGTTCTGACCTAATAAATACAATATGCTCCCTTTTTACTTTACGGGCTTTGCGTGTTATATTAGTCTTTGAAAGTGTTCCTTCTGTTTGGTATTTATGTATCCATCGTTGTAAGGATGACCGCTTACAATCAAAAATTTCACAGGTTTGCACTTGATTATCTGATTTTAGAGAATGTCTAACAGCAGATAATTTATAATCTTCAGTGTGGTGTTTTCCCATTTCTCTTACTAAAAGTGCCCGTTTTTAATGTTCAAGGGTCTAATGGGGTCTGAACCATTAAAACTTTGCCATTATCGTATATGTACGGCGTTTTGATTGATTCTTTACAAATGCCGTGTATAATAGTGCTGGGTATATTTAGTATATTATATCCTTTCATAATATTATAAGTCTTAATGTCATAGTCCGTATGTTCTTTGTATAAATAGGGTAAAGGATATGGGTAAAAGGCTGGTTCATTTTCGCATAATCTTCTAATTCTACGGCATAGAAAATTGTGTAAATCCTCTTTTTCTTCATAATTTAATAAATCATATGAAATATTGGCTAGATTCTGTGAACTACAGATTCCCATTTCACTAGATTATAAATTTGGTTTTTATTTAGGTCCATTGTATTTACCATCGTCCCATCATTCCAGTTGCAGGTGGGGGCGTATATCTATTACCTTTAATAAAAACCAATTCGTATTCACTCCATAAGGTGTTTCTGGATTCTTCAAACATAACATCGCCCAGTAAAACGAGTTTTTGTCCCGTTTTAAATGTGAAATCTGCATCTTTATATGAGCGCATAAGACACCCAATATTCCATCCATTGTCTAAAATCTTTTTGGACATACGAATCTCCTTTTCATAAATTGCTGCGGAAAAAGTCTGGGCCATGTTTGTCATACTAAATATTTCGGTGTCGATTAAATATTCAAGCGCTTCCTTGTCCATACTAAATATATAGGACTGTACATGAGGATTACATGCGTTGTTAATCGTACTGCCAAATAATTTTACATTGTTGCTTAATCCGTTTATAAAGATGTCGGTCCATTTACCAGTGTAATAAGGCACCAAATAGGGTCCCATTACCGATGAATTTACGCAGATAAAATTGTCGTAGTTTTTATAAATGTTGTCTGTAAGCAACGCTTCACTCCATCCGCCAAAATCGTAGCCTATGTTGTGTCGCATTAGTGTTTTAACGTATGGAGGCACTGTAAATTCATTGGATTTATTGTTTGATACAACAATAAAATCTACGGCTGGGTCTTCAAATAATGCATTTTTAAAGAAGTGTTCTACACGACTGTTTAGTTCGTGAAAAACATACACTACTAGTGTTTTCATTATACTATAATATTATTTCACTCTTTAGATAGATTAGTAGATAATTTTGAAATTGTGTTTTTCTGGAAATTTAGTCTAGAAAAATGATTGACATTAGCGGTTATTTGGTACATATTTGGGGCAGGGACGATTATGAAACAGTAAAACAGCAACTGAGAAATGAATTACAGTGGAATATTAGTTTCAAAACGACTTTGGAGGGGTTCATTTCAGACGATATATATAAGCAGACGTGTGACCTTATGAACGACGCACGGAAAGGCTATATGAAACCAGAGGATTATAAATTTCTTATGGAACTATTAAAGGAGCCTTTGGAAACAGTGGCTCTAGTGTATGTTGGTCTTCTATGATTGGTGACCATATTCGGCACATAAGTTCTTCATAAATTAGTTCAGTCCGTTTACTCTGCCTTTTTCTTTCGTAATAATCAGGTTCACGTTCATTGAGCAAACTTAGTATGGAAATAACAATGGTTGCTAGTCCAAGGGCTGGGGACCACTGGTGTAGCATTGTGTCAAGTAATAAATACCCCCTGTTATCTACACAAATGGAGTCAATCGGAGTTATGAACTGTATTACTGGCGGAATCCAGGGATACATTGGCGGTAACACTATTTCCAGTGCGAACTTTCTTATGCCATAGAGTGAATCTTCATCTGTTGTTATTTCTACGGCCCATTTTCTCAAATTCTCTTGATCGTGTTTGATACTAAAATTAGAATCGTAATAGGCCTGTATAAGTGCCGTTTCACGCTTTATAATTCGTGTTATTGGGAGTTCCATTGTTGTTTTATGATTGTTTTTTGGTCAAATAGTTTCAATTTTTTGTTTTGGGAAAAGAGATTTAAGAAGTATTGAACTTATTTTATATTAGGATATGTTATTCTTTCTATTTATTACACTTGTTGAAGGATTAAATAATACAGGCTCAAGTAATGTAAGCCAATCTATTTTCACAAATACGCAAATGCGGTCGTTAAGTGCGTCGCCGTCTGTCACTTATACGGGGTTGGCACGGGCGACAAGCCCTTTAGTCAGTTTTAGTGTTGTACCTAGTTTTAGTGTTGTGCCTAGTTTTACTGTTGTGTCCAGTGTAAGTCTTGTGTCCAGTGTAAGTTCCGTTGCGTCCAGTGTAAGTTCCGTTGCGTCCAGTGTAAGTTCCGTTGCGTCCAGTGTAAGTCCTTCGCAAAGTTTAAGCGTTACGCCAAGTTTCAGTGCCAGTCAGTCATCAAATCCGGTATTTGTTATACCTACGAATAATAGTGACACTCATCTTACTATTATATATATTATTAGCGGAACATTTGGCGGGATATTTGTAATAGGAATTATATTTCTTTTATATTATGAATCTGCCAAATGTAATATAAAATCTAAAAACAGTATTTTAATTAGAAATCCCGCATCTGAACAAGGACCATTAACTAAAAATGAACCATTAAGTAAAAATATACCATTGACCGAAGACCATCCATTTAGTGAAAGATGTGTAAAAGATGGCAACAATGTGTATTATTTTGACGGTGATAGTGATAAGTTATTGGAGTTGGGTTGGAAGCGTTCAACTGATAATGTAGATGTATGGTATAATAATTCTATAACAAATGAATCGTCGTGGACCCCCGTTTATAGAAGTAAGCCGGTTTTGACGTTAAAGACCCGGTATAATAATATTTGAATAAAATAAAGATGGTGTGTTCTAAGCAAAGCCCCTTTTACATGGACAAAAAGAGTGCCGTAACTTTTCGGCAACTACGACAAAATAAAACAGATGTGGAACTAAGTGTGGGGGATATTGACAAAATATTGGCACCCTATAAGTTTAATGAAGAGAAGAAAAGGCTTTTGAAAAACAAATTAAAAACCCTGAAGTTTGATATTGATTTTGGGAAGCCATATCCTCCACTTGGTTATGAAGGCGTAGATGATGATTTTCTATGGGAAATTGGGTGTAATTATTATGGTAAAGATATTAAAAAAATAAAGGAGCATCTTTTATGGATGCAGGGCGAATCCATTGTTGCGGACTTTTCCAAAGGATTTCTAAGTTTTGATTAGTGGTTATCTATTTCCGACCACCATACTCTGACATCCTTAAGGGTCTGTTCTCTGATTAATTCACGATCTTTACGGGTTTTATTCATATAAGAGTATTTATCTGAATAAATGTCTTCTGGGCTTACTGTTTTTTTAGATGGCTGGGTTGTATGTATAGATATATGAAAAGTATTTGTAGTAATAATTGGATTGGTTGGCCTTATATCAAGCATGTGATTGGGACACCATTTTTTTGTGAAATCAGTTATCCATTGATGTGCGTCGGTTTTGTTGTCAAAAGTTGTCCATAACTCTTTATCGGATTGAACATAATAGACTGCGCAAAATACAGGGCATGCCATCTAATCTTAATTAGATCTGATAAAAAATGTCTATTTCAAATTTTAAACCAAAATAATCTATATGTATAGTAGATGCCAAAATACATACCTCCCCATCTAAGAGTCGGATATGTTCCCGAACCGGCACGGATTTTGACGCCCGTAATAACCAGAAGAGGGGTTCATTATAAAAGTCAAGAATCCGGAGTATTATCACACGATATTCATATTCGGGTTTTTGACAAAAATGCCCCTTTGAAAACGGCCCGTCAAATTAGGCGTGGCCATTTACTCAGTAGGAAAAAGATTAGATCGGCGTTGAAAGGCAAGAGTAAAAAGGTTGGCGTTAGAAGTGCCGAATATAAAAAAAGCAGGGTTACTAGGAAAAGAAAACGGCATACCAAATAAATGGGACTTCTTCTTATTCTGATGAATTGTCACGGCGATGAACTTAGAAATTATTTTGAGCATATTCCTGAAATTAAAAATAATTACACAATAAAATATATCTGTAATTATACAAATTTGGAAAACGACGGTGTTTTGGACGATGTTAGGCATTGTGATCTACTTTTAACCAATAATATCAAAAATTATCCACTTCTAACATACGAAAATCTGAAAAAACATACTAAGCCAACTTGTAAAATTTGTAAAATAGAATTTATAAGATTTAATGGATTTTGCCCTTTTCCGTACAATGGTGTTGCCAATATGTTAGCGGTTTATGACGAATCTACTAAATCGTCTAATATTGCCGATTATTTGAATTTTAGTTGTGACTCTGAACACATAATTGTTAATTTTCAAAAATCACTAGTTGAATTAAAAGAATTGGATAATTTATCCGATATAAAATTCTACGATTTCTTCATAAATAATTATAAAGACACTTTGCTGTTCAGAGATAATAAACATATATCGCATGTAATGTTGAAACATATTGTTAAAGAGATACTTTTGTTTTTTCATATAAGTACGGCGATTTGTATAGACGATCTTGTTTTAGATTATCAACATGGATTCAGATTCAGAATAAAGCCGGTTTTTGAATTGCGTAAAAAAGGTGCTAGGTCTGACATTTGATACTACAAAAGTTGATATGTTTAATAAAATAATATCTATTGAAGAATACTACAGTTATATTCAAACGGCAAAACGATTTAATGCGTTTGAAGATGTAAAGAAACTATTTTTTAGGAAATTCGGACCGTAATGACGATTTGTACAAAATTATGAATGGGCTTATTGGATAACATGAGAAAAGATATAAAGGGCTGAAGGTTATATTAATAATTAGAAAATGGATAGTGACGACATTTCTTTAGTATTTATTGGGATTCTTTCAACAATTATTGTGGGTTTAGTATCCTATATTTGGTATAAGCCCCTTGATTCATTTATGGGGAACCTGACATGGCGACGGGCAGTCAAGCATTTTTCACCTGGCGCTGTGGATTTGAAACCGATTGAAGATGCCATTGTAAATGCGCCAAGTTCATTTGGTTTACAACCATATAAGGTGCTGGTTATTACCGATCCTGAAGTTAAAAAGTCTATGCGTAGCGTTTGTTACAATCAGGCCCAAGTGGAAGAGGGGCATGCCGTGTTTGTGTTTTGCGTCTTAAAGAATCTGGAAAAACGGATGGAACAGTACTTGGACGCAACCCATGCCGAACCTATGCGCACTATGATATCTGGCTTCTTAGATACGTGTCCTGATAAGGTTGCCTGGGCCAAACATCAGGCATATATTGCGCTAGGATTTGGGTTAGCAGCGGCGGCCGAACGGCGTATTTCCAGTTGCCCAATGGAGGGGTTTGTGCCAGATAAATTGGCGGAAATTTTAAAGTTGGATTCTGATTTGATTCCTTGTGTTTTACTGGCCGTGGGGCAAGAGTCTACTGAGAAGTTGAATCCCCGTTTTCGCTTTGATGATATTATTATAAGGCCTTGAGACCAAAATTTACTCTGATCCAGTTTCTGTCTTCGTTATATTTGGCGCTTAAAACGGGGTTTGTGTTTTTTGTATAAACATAAAGTGCGTTTAATTTTTTCCAAACGGAAAGACTTCCAAGTTGTTTTATTGCTTGTTCTAATGCGTCACGGCGTTCTTTTAATGAAAGATTCATTATATTAATATAGCCGTATTGGGTTAATACGCCTTTGCGTAGTGGTCCGATTCCTTTTGTGGTGATTCGTTTAGGGTTGCCTTTTTTTGTGATACACGCACCCTTTACTAAGGATCGCTTTCCACGCTTTGAATAACGCACGTAGGCTTTGCGTAGAATTTTACCAGATGGGCATTTCTTGGTATTGCCTCTTTTGCCCTTACTTAGACCACGCAAACGCTGTGTCATGCGCTTTAACACGGTTGTTTGAAAATTGGAGTATTTTTCTGGGTATGGGGAGACTCTGTGAATACAAGAGGCCGGAATGCGCTTTCCTTTGCGCATAAAAGATTTACGGAGTATTTCGTCATTTTGGCAATGGGGCATTTTACAAGATGTGTTGAATTTTTATTTTTCTTGTTTTACGGTATTGAAAAGGGTTTTCTACTTAAAAAATCGTGTAGTATATTTATTAAGTAACATATGCTAAATATCTATACAGCCTATTTTGCGCATAATAAAAAATTGTACGAAGAGCGAATAAATAAACTCATTGTAGATACCAAGATTGAATATCTGAGATATATTATGAATGAAGCACCATTATTTGTTGTGAAAGATGGTATTGACGAACTGTATTGCGTAACTATAGAGACTATTGAAAACGACCTTGCTAAGGCATGTACCGAAGGCATACACTTTGTAGAATATAAAGTACAAAAATACCTATATGTTGGATATAAGGGCGATAATATCAGTTTTTTAACTGGTAAATATTATATAAGTGTTGATGGCAAACATATAGAGATTCCTGGTGCACCTTCTTATACTAAAGCATTAATGGCAAAAATTCCTGGTGTCATTGTAACTTTTAGAGAGGAATCGCATAATATGGGGATTTTACGTGTTGAAGTTTCATGAGTCTTGGGTTACACCCATATAAAACTTATTTGGATATAATATATAAATGGATGAATTAGAACAGGATATTTACAATTATTATAGAATAAAATATTATACAATTAAAATTAAATGGGTACAATCTGGTTCGGGTAGAATTTCTGTTAATCGTCACATAATTAATTATAGAGAATATAATGACGACAATGGTACAGATACTGTTATTTTTGCTGGGAGAGATAGGAAGAAAAGGCCGTGTTTTAGTCTTAAAATTTATAAAACTGGCGAAGCAATTTTGGAATCTGTTGATCGACGAAAAAACTGCTTTGTTGACGATCATGCTAATTCAAAAGATCTTGTCAGGGCAGCATTTCAATTAGCCAAGAACAAAGGAGCAAACACATTAGAATTAACTGATAATTCTTTCATACAATGTCCTGAAAAAATATCCTTGGCTGATTTATATTTTTTAACAACCGGTAAAACCTGGTATGAATCTATTATACCATTAAAATGTGGTAAGCAAGTTTTAGTTGATAAGTTTAGAGAATTGGTAAAAACAAATAGTTGGTCTTCTGTATATATTAAACTAATTGAGTTAAACCCTGATTTTCAAAAATATGATTTTGAAGTTGATAATGATATTAATAAAATCGGTTCTGCTATGGAGGTTTTATGTAAACTAAAAAAGAGTGGCAAACACTGTAAATTCTTCTCCGAATATATGTATGAATTATTACAATGTAGTGGAATTCAAAGTTTGCGCAATTTCACCTGGTCCATTTTATTATAAAAATTGATATTAGTTTTATTAGGTTGTTGATTTTAAACACACAATGAATGAATTGCATAAAACAAAATTAGTCCGTATGGATACACAATCCAACCTACAGGTTTTGACATATCTTCATAAGGATAAAATTTATATATTGGAATATTTTCTAGAAAATAGAATATGTACAAATATATATCGTGGGGTAAAAACGCACATGGCATTTATTGTCAAGTACGGGAAAATTGTGGCTAGTGCCAGTAATAAATTTGGCAATAGAAGTTTGGGTTGTGGGTATTCCGATAGAACGATTCATGCAGAGAAAAACGTCATTAAGGCCCTGGGAAATATTGCTGAAATGCGTGGGTGCGATATGTATATTATTCGGGCAGGATGTGGCGTATCCAACAAGACATTTTATGATTCCAAACCGTGTTGCGAATGTGAACGATTTCTGGAAAAGTGTCGCCGTGAATACGGGTTGCGAAATGTATATTATACCATCGGACAAGTGTAAATTTGAAATAATATTTGTCCTTTTTCTTTGTTAAAAGATGCCTGTTACTTTCTATTTGTTACGACATGCACAAGGGTGGCACAATGCGCCACCTCCTGATTTTAAAGGCGATTCATATAACGACGTTAAGTTTAGAGATGCCGAATTGACCCCTTTGGGTATAACGCAAACTATGGAACGGCGAAAAGAGTTTGAGCATAAGGAGTTTGATGCCATTTACTGTTCGCCAATGCGTCGTTGCCGTCAAACGTTGCTGGGTGTGTATCCTCAAGCGACCAGTATGAATGTTCAAGTGGATGATAGGCTGATTGAACAACCAACTGGGGTAAATATTTCCGATCATCGCTTTGAAAGAAATACGATTGTTGCCAATAGTCCGCATAGTTGGGATTTGAGCAAAGTGGCTGAAAACAACCCTTTTCTTGTTAGGTCTGTGACAAAGGATGCAGAAAATATTAGGACGTTAACTCAGGAAATATTCAAAAAGTATAGTAGCCAAAATGGAGTTGTGCTGATTGTTGCGCACGGTATGTGGATTGGGCGCTGGTTAGAGATGTATCAGGACCATTGCCAGTTTATCAATAATTGTGAATATGTGAAATATACTTTGAACTAGTTCAAACTAAAAATTGACATTGCTAATAAATTTGGTAGTGTTTTTTAGAATGACCGATCCTACTGATAAAATAGAGAACGAACTATATTCAATCGTTTATCGACACGAAACTAGTATTGCGGAAATAAAAGACATGATTGGTTATTTAAAGCCTGTAATTACCAATAATAAAGTAATTGCGGAGTTGATTGATATTATTAAGGATGAGCCGGTGTCAATGGCAACCGATTTCAATAATCATATGAATAAACTGATTACTATAATGGAAAAGATATTGAAAGAGGTTGTGAAAAACAATGAGTATATGCGACAAATGAACAAACCACCCGTTAGAGTTGATTCTTTTGTGGAGCCTGAGCCACGGGTTATTGTGTTGCACGATGTTCCGACTGTTCCGGTCGTTATGACAATTCCAGTTTGTTGGTGCGTACCGTATTAGACATTCGTTCTAAAAACATTGATATTTTATATAAAAATGCGTATGTTCATGATCCTATTTGTGACCGTTTTATTTGTGCTTTTGACACCCGGCCTGTTGGTTTCTCTTCCTAAGGGGGGCGATAAATGGACTGTTGCGTTGGTTCATGCGTTGCTTTTTGCACTGATTTATTACTTCACACACAAACTGGTATGGAATTTATTCTATAAGTCACGCCACTGGAAAA
>Ga0214923_10006249_pt1 | contig 13468 bp, 9 predicted proteins | sample LL1510_MetaG_FD_177993 | JGI IMG/M metagenome (GOLD analysis project Ga0214923, IMG submission 177993) | Freshwater microbial communities from Lake Lanier, Atlanta, Georgia, United States - LL-1510 | ecosystem: Environmental > Aquatic > Freshwater > Lake | place: USA: Georgia | collected 2015-10-15
GAGGACTAAACTATAATGGATCTATTAATAAATCTTTCGATATAAAGTTTAAAAATACAATTCTTTCTCAATGGGCAGACTCATACGGAAAAATTCGTCTTTTACAATTTGAAAAACTATGTATATTATGCGATCCTATACCTCCATTTTTTAGTCCTCAAATTAATAGTATAAAAAGATGCGATTACACCCCATGTGAATTAAAAGATGTTTATGAATTTTTAGAATCTGAAAAGATTCCAAAGTCGGATATTAGTTGTTCTGCAATTGAAAATACTATAATAGGAATTAATTTTACTAAGAAAATTCCATATATGTGTTCGCAAGTATCAAACGATGTCCAAGGTATACGATTTTACATCCCTATTAAAAATGCCTCTGGAAGAATAAATAATATAAAGATTTCAAAAGAAGATAGTATATCCCCTTCATTTATAGATAAACATTCAATAATACAAAATTATAATAAATATATGAAAATATCTAAATTTTTGAAAGAATATACTGTATGGTTATTCTCTAAGTATTTAATAAATCATAAAATACGTAAGATAGAAAAGGATACAATCTATAATTTCGCAGAAGAGGGATTTATCATAAATAACAGAAGCTTGGATAATACAATAGAATATCCAGATAATATAGAGAGGGAATTTAAAAACAACATAGATAATTTTGTAATAAATGGTAAATTACTAGTAAAAAATATTCAAATAAGAAATAGATTATTATACCATCTTAATTTGGAAATATCTCGTAATAAAAATGAGGTTATAGACTTCCATAAAAGAACATTTATAAAAAACTACTTTTTAGATATAAATGATTTTATACAAGACCATTCTTATGTTATATTATCTGGAATGAATATGCTTAATGCTTGGATGAACGCAAATACTCCTCCAAATTATATTATAAATTCTCGTATAATTCCGGGAACAGAACAATACTTTTTCCATATAAAAAATAACATACGAACTAAATTTTTAGCACAACCAGCTAAAAATTTAGAACACGCCTTATATATTAGTAGCAAATGGTCTATAGAAAAATATAATCCCGGTTATTATAGTGAAGGGGAAGTTGTAGATGTAGAGTATAAATTATATAAATACAGCGATTTCCTAGATTATTCAACTTACGTTGAAGCAGAAGAAATAGACATTGAAGGAAAATCTACAGGATCAGAATATACAGTTCTCGAATATAGACAAAACAATCAAGATTATTATGTAGCATTATTACCGTTTATAGAATGTTAGTATACAATATCCCGAGAAATAAATAATTTATTATTATTTATTAAAATAGTTCTTGACATTTTCATCAAGATAGAATTAATTGATATTTAAAGTTATTTATTAATAATCTAGTGTAATATAAATGAGTAAAAAAAGAAATAGAAAGGATACAAAGGATAAAGTTAAGAAAAAAGTTAAAGTAGATAAAGATGAAATAAAGGAAGGCATGATTACTGACGATGAAAACGAACAAGATACATATGTTATCGGCGATGATGAGGATATAAATCCTGATGAATTAGATGAAAAGGGTAATATTAAAGATCTTTTTGATTACGATGATGAGGAAGATTATAAAGAGTATGAAGAAGAGATGAAAAAACGCGATGAAAAAATTAAAAAGAAAGAAAGGAAAGGCGGAAGTTCTGCTATACTTCTACCTTTCTTAATTCCGAAATTAAATGGAGACGATTCAACCCAAGAAATAACAAAGCGTGTTATGAAATCTGGGTTGAGTGATAAAAATAAAACAATTGTATTATCAAAACTTAAAAATGCCGATCTTGATAAACCAAAACAACTAGAATGGATAGAGTCGCTTCTGAATATCCCATTTGGTATATTAGCTCCTATTCCAATTTCCGTTAAAGATCCTCAGGAAAAGATAAAGGATTTTTTCCAAGATGCCTATAAAAATTTTAATAAACAAGTTTACGGGCTTAATAATGTCAAGGATGAAGTTATTAATTATTTAGCCCAATTTGTAACAGCTGGAACATCAACAAATACAAGAGTATTAGCACTTCATGGAAATCCAGGTGTTGGTAAGACGTATATTGTTCGTGCAGCTTTAGCAGAAATTCTTAAACGACCACTATGCTGTATTAACATGGGAGGCATTCGCGATGCTGCACATTTCTACGGATTTTCTTATACGTATTCAGGTTCTAAATACGGAGTAATCGCACAACAACTCATGGACGCTAAAGTAATGAATCCTATCATATGTTTTGAAGAAGTAGATAAAATTAGTGATACAAAAGAAGGGTATGAAATCCAAAATATTCTTATGCATCTTACGGATCCTGAGCAAAATTACGCTTTTCAAGATAAATATTTTTCCGGTATTGATATAGATACTAGTAAGGCAATCGTTGTTATGACATTAAATAATCCAGAATTATTAGATCCGATTCTTCTAAATCGTTTACATCTAATTCGTGTTCCCGATCCTTCCACAAATGATAAAATTACTATCCTAAAGGATCATATGTATCCACGTTTATGTAAAAATATTGGATTTGATATTAACGCGATAAATATTAGTGATGATATGTTTCGTTATTTAATCTCGCGGTATAATGGTAATGATAAAGGCATGCGCACGTTGAAAAAACATTTAGAAACAATTCTCCTGAAACTTAATACCATTAAATTGATTGGATGCGATCTTAGCGGAAAATTAAAAGTTAAATTTCCCCTAGAATTAAACAACGAAATAATCGATAAAATATTAGACATCGAAGAACCCCGTCCAAGTATTTTAGATCATTTGTATTTATAAGATATTAATAATAAAATTTTATATATTCATACCTATATTTACAAATTCATCTAGGTGAGATTCATCTACATAATAAAGAGGCTAGAGACATTAATAAGGTAAGTAGTCAGTGATTTTATATATATCGTATAATTAGGGTTAGATAACCTGATAAACAAATTTTATTAATTATTAATAAAATTTTCATTGTTTATAGCCAAATATTTAGATTTTTTTAACGAAAACTTGAGTCTCTTTCTCGCCTAAATTAATTATTTTTTTATGATATCCAGATAAAAAACCATCTATTCCTCTTTGTGTTAAATCTGGGCCGCCCCATCCATAATCATCAAATATCATTATACCATTCTTTTTTAATTTTCTAAAACTTAAAACAGCATCTTCTAATACATATTCAGGTTCATGATTTCCATCAATATAAATAATATCAAAAAACTCATCTTGAAACTTTGGTATTTGCAAATTAGAATATCCGCGATTTATTATTATTTTATCTTTAACACCAGAATTTTCAATATTGTTAATAAACGAGTTATAAATTGTTGATTGTTGGTTTTTATATTCAGAATAATCATCATATTCTTCCCAAGGGTCTATACAATATAATTTACTATCATTATGTAATCCATAAGTATTCGCAACTGATAAAATATTAGCACCATAAAATGTTCCTATTTCTAAATAATTGATTGGTTTATCTTTATAATTATTAATATCAACATTATTAAACCAGTTGTTTGCTAAACGATATCGAATTCCGTCAAAATTATTTAACATTATTTATATAATATAATTAAATTATTATAAAAAGTTATAAAATATTTATATTTAAAGGCGATTTCGAAAATACAGTTTCATGTAACGGAACTTTATCTAGTATATCTATATTCTAGTCGATAAATATCGATAATATGATCGATATTTATAATTACGCCTATTAGTTATTCATCATTGTCTTCTTGTTTTTTTCCGTATCTTTTTCTCACCTTTTTATTTTTAATCTCTTCAAACAATCTATTTTTATCTTCATTATATTTAGGTGTAAGTAGCCCATGAACTTTAGTAAAATTTTCCATTTGTTCATTTACATACTTACATAAAACTAACATTTCATCCATAACGCTTTCTACTAAAATTTCAGATGGTTCTCTAGATATTAAACGGATTTTATCAGATATTACATCAACAATAAGACGCAACATTCCAATTATAAATGTCTGTTTCATATTAAGTCGTTCTCTTTTCATTAATGTTATCATCATGTTTTCGCGTGTAATTTCATTACATAAATATTTCACTCGAATATCTCTATTAAGTTTTAATTTTCTCTTAGGAATTTCTACTTCTCGTATATGTGTTGCTACACGCAACAACTCTGTTACATTATAAACAAGATTCATATTATAATTTAGCTGCCATTGTAGATCAACTATATCATAGTAATTAGGTAATCCTTCTTCACATAAAAATTGATTCTCTACCCTTGGAATTTCTTGATTATGTTCTCTCATCCAACGAAAATACTCAGGATTATGTATTCTTTCACCTATAGCAATTTTTCCAGTTTCCCATGAAAATGCAGTATGACACCCTATACAATACATTTGATCACATCCTTCAGTTTTATAAATTCTCGCTCCACATTTAGGGCATGGTTTTGTTTCACTATTAATAGCTTTTACAGACTCCGCTAAATCCTTATTACATACGTGTTCTTCATCTTTATCATTTAATTGTATATGACATTTAGAACAAATTTTACCATTACATAACCCACACTTATATTGGGAAGACATAAATCCTTTACATTCATTAATAGGACAAGGCATTATAAAAACTCGTCTTTCAGTTTGCCGTGTTTCATTATTAACCACATCATCATCTGTTTCCAACATACTATTAGTAAAAGCATTAAACTGTCTAATAAGTTTTTCTATCTGTCTAGTAGATGTCATATACGTTTCATAGTAGTCCTGCACGTCTGCTATCTGTTTATCTTGTTTTTTATATTGATCCGTATATTGTCTATATAGATTATCATCAATATCTGTATCCATCATACATTCAATTGCAAAATCGCAAGAAGTTCTAAGATTACGCATCATATCACTAATACTTACAGGTTGATTGTCATCTATTTCCATTATAGCACATATCTTAACCCTTGATTCGTTAATAATTTTATGTAAAGTATCAATGGAATTTTTATATTCCCTATAAGTAGAAGCACTAAGTTGTGTATTAGGCATTTTAGACATCTCAATATCTATCAACAAATCCTTTCTTCTATCTTTCCATTTTTTGTTTAAAAACGTCTTGGTAGTATTCTCAACTATAAAATCAAATGATAACGGTTCTTTACAGTTCATACACATAGTTCCCATATAATCTAGAGCTATATTATCCAAGGTATAACGTTCAAAACATGTATTACATATACAAAATTTACATTTTAAACATTGAACCTTTTTACGTCGAAGGGAATATTTAGTTACACAACAAAGACATTCATTATCATCCATGAGTGTATATATCTTACAATGTACTATATTTTTTTTGATTAAATACTTTTACTGAAAATATTATATTTAAATAATCGTATACAATATCATATGTCGATAAAATCAAGTTTTAATGATCCGTGTATACAGATATTATATGATCATATTGTTATAGATTATCAACGTTATTTTTCCCTTGTAAACTTTCTGGATAACAGCTCCATGTCCATCTCAAGATACAGAGTATTCGATTTCATCATTCATAATAATCAATATGACGACATCCATAATTTACTAGAACTTTATACAGATAACACAATCGACTACAGAATAAATGAATTTTTATACCAGCTAGAAGCTTTTTATCATAAAACAATGATAATTTTATTACCGTAAAATTTATATTGTCCTATTAATAATGAAAACATTGTTAATAATATCCCTTGTTATATTTTTGTATATATGTATGGTGTTAAAAGAATATTTAACGATTAATCTTTATTTTACCCTTATTATAAAGCGTGGAATTATTGTTCCCGATCCATTCTGGTGGAATTTAAATGATGTCCTAATGGGTAAACATGGTCTCACTCATTTTTTTTATTCTACTAAAACAAACCACAATAATTCCCCTTTAATACCTATTCGTGTTATGACTCAACCTATTCTTATGATGACAGAGTTTGAGAGCATAAAATACATGTTAGATAATTCCCCAGGATTATTCGGTCCTGGAACTTTAAAGTTTGCTTTTTTTGAATATTTTATGAATAATAATGTCGGGATAAGTGTAGGTCAAAATTGGGATATACGGAGAAAATTTAATGACTTTATTCTAAGTCATAAACATCCAGTTCATGATAATAATCTTTTCATAAACTCTATGATCAATATTATAGATAATGAATGTAAAACTCTAACAGATTCATCATCATGTTTAAGTATGAAAAATTTTACGCCATTTTCTAAAACAGTTACAAGCAGAATAGTATTTGGAAGAACCGATTTTTCCGTTTATAAAATGTTTAATAGATCTAGCGATTTATGGAATTTAGCTTTCCCTTCAATAGGTCCCGTTAATCAAAATATGTTAAATTACATGGAACAACCCTCAAGCGAATATTGTATGATGGATTTGTTAAGATCTTATACAGATAAGAATCCAGACATTGATATGTATCATCAAATTCCTCATTGGATATTTCCCATGAACGGTTCTCTTAGCATTTTACTTATTAAACTAATTTATTTTATCATTTGCCATTCACCAAGTAATCAAAATACCATGGAACTTTTCAAGGAGGAATTAGACATTGTTAAATTAACAACTCACAAATATTTAGAATGGATAGTTCTCGAATGTCTTCGTGTTAATAATCCCGTTGTAACTTTTTTCCGAGAAGTATTAACCTCTAATACATTTACAAATTCTAAAGGGGAAATAGTTACATTTAACAAAGGTGATCAATTATTTGTTCTTACAAGCCCTCTTATAAGAGATCCTCAAATTTTTAAAGAACCATCGAGATTTAATCCAGAAAGATGGGCAGATCCGGAACTTCAAAAATATAATCTTATGTTTGGTATGGGAAGGCAAATTTGCCCTGGAGCGGATATAATAAAATTCATACTCAAAGTTTGTCTATATAAATTGTTTCATAATAATAAATTTACAGTATCGGATAACCCTGTAAATATAGATGATGTTGATGATATGATTAATCCTTATATTTTAAATATAGATATAGTTAAGACTTAACCTATTCATTTCATCAGGTAAATCTTTTCACCACACACTGTCGCGAAACAGCAAAGACGAGTGATTTATTTATAACATATTTAAATACTCTGTAAAAAAAAATTAAATATAATTATATTTAATTATTATAAAATATGACCGACAACTCTAATGTGACTATTGCAATTGTCTCTGGTGTCATTTTTCTGATGACGGTAATTTATCTTTTTATTAAATACCGAAACAACAACAGTCCTCTTCGATCTTATCATGAAAATTACGACAATCTTACTAATTCAATACGCATTCTGAAAGCGGTAGCACCATTACCTACTTTTCCGGCTAATAATAGTTGTTATGAAAAATCGCTACAACCTGATAAATCAACTCAAGATAAGATAAAGGACGCTTATAATGAGGTCAGTGGCCTCATAGGTTCTTTACAAAATTCCTATAACGCATTAAAGGCTGATTTAGCGTATAGCGCTTTAACTCAAGATCAAAAAGTGAAATTAGATACGGATTATAATAATGCGGTAGCAACAGGTAATACAACATTAACTAATAGTAAATCCATTACAGTAAATGGTAAAACTATTAACTCATGGAATGGAAAATATTCATGCGAGGATATATGCCAAACTAATGGATCTAGCGTTGATAAAGCTTATTATACTGGAAATGGATTATGCACTTGCCCTGCAGGTTATTATCCACAATTAGATATTGACTCATTTGTTAAATGCGTTATATACGATACAACCAATCTTGCAACTAACATAAATAATCAAATTTCCAATATAATTTCTAAAGCTGGTACAACATTCGCTGCAGCAAAAATTTCGTTTTTATGCGGTGGTAGTACATGCCCAACCAGTGCTAATATATCATCATCTCAGACACCTGCTTCAACTACAGCACCTTCTACACCTGCTTCAACTACAGCAACTACAGCACCTTCTACACCTGCTTCAACTACAGCAACTACAGCACCTTCTACACCTGCTTCAACTACAGCAACTACAGCACCTGCTACACCCGTTTCATTTAGTAATTTTGTGGATAAAAATAATTCCAATTATTCCACCAATTCAATATCCGGTTCAGGAACAACTTTAAGTGCTGGATATTCAAGTGGTGGAATTACTTCTTATGGTATCAAAGCAACATGTATGAGTTATAGTAAAATTAAAACAGTTACAATAACATTTTCAATATCTCCCGTTGTAAGTCCTTCCTATTATATTACAATAGCAAATGATTCTTCTAGTACTATTCCGCAGTACAGTATTCCTACTTCTTCTTTTTCAGGAAATACTTGGGTTATAAATATCCCGACAACATATAGTATGACATTTCTTGGATCTGATACATTATCGATTCAATGGAATCAAACAGGACCTGCACCTAAAGTAACGTCTGTTACTGTTGCTTAAATGACTATCATTATCTAATATAAATACCAAATTTGTAATACTCTATGTTCGGTAAATCTTCTAAGTATGATGAACAAGTTGGAATTAGTAAAAATAATTATATTTAATTATTATAATATGATTTCAACTTCTTTCTTTATAGTTTTACTTATAGTTGTAGTTGGTTTATTTTACGTCCTCGTCAAAAATAATAATGATCGAAACAACAACAGTCTTCTTCGAACTTATCATGAAAAATACGACGAACTTAATAATTCAACTCGAATTCTGAAAGCGATAGTAACATTACCTACATTATTACCTTCTAATAGTATTTGTTATGAAACATCAACTGATGGTTCTACAATTCAAGACAAGATAACTGCAGCTGTTAATGATGTCAATGGTCTCATAGGTTCTTTACAAACTTCCTATACAGCATTACTTATAGATCCGGCATTTCAAGCTTTAAGTACAAATGATCAAAATACAATAAAGAGTAATTATGCAAATACAATAACAAAAGCCCAAGGTATTAGTAATTCCATTACTGTAAATGGTAAAACTATTAAATCATTGAATGGAGTATATCCATGTGAAGATATATGTCAAACTAATGGAACTAGCTTTGATAAAGCTACTTATACTACAGGTGGAAACTGCAGTTGTCCTTTAGGTTACTATCCACAATTAGATGATAACTCATTTGTTAAATGTTTTTCATACGATAAATCCCTTATAACTAATATAAATACTCAATTATCAGCTTTAAAGCCTAAACTTGCTCCTTATTTCGCGCAACAAAAATTTTCGTTGCTATGCAATGGTGACACTTGCCCACCCAGTGCTAATATATCACCATTTTCTTTTAGGGATATCTACTCAAAAGCAATTATAGGAAAAGGCCCGATAAATTTAACTTCTAAGCCGCCGGATCCTACTACTTCTCCTTCTGGGAAGATTTTAGCCGTTCTTTCAAATACATATGGTATACAAGTAACTAATATTAGTAATACTTCAACAGTTATTGATGCAGTTACAATAACCCTTTTAGGTCCAGATCGCCCTTATCCTTCATCAATTAGTTCATCAATAGATAATTATGATACAACACTCATCGCCATCTTGACCAGCAACACACAATTATACAACAATAATTGGGATGTAAAGGTAAAGGTAACGGAACGGAATTCTCAATTATCACAACCATCACCAACACTTATTCCAAAGCAATCATTAAACATTTATTTATCATTTTCACAATCAAATTATAAACCTGTAGTAATAGACGTTACTGTTGCTGTCAAATAGTGGCGTCGGTATTGTTGGTTATAGTAACGTCTGTTACTGTTGCTCAAACGACTTAATATAAATACCAAATTTGTAATACTCTATGTTCGGTAAATCTTCTAAATATATATATTTATAAATATTTATAAATATCTTCCTACTAATGGAATAAGTCCTGTTTCTATAGCCTTTTTATAGTATGATGAACAAGTTGGAATTAGTAAAATAATTATATTTAATTATTATAATATGATTTCAACTTCTTTCTTTATAGTTTTACTTATAGTTGTAGTTGGTTTATTTTACGTCCTTGTCAAAAATAATAAAGACCAAAACAGCAACAGTCTTCTTCAAGCTTATCATGAAAAATACGACGAACTTACTAATTCAACTCGGATTCTGAAAACGATAGTAACATTACCTCCTACTGTTAGTGTTTGTTATGAAAAATCTACTGATGATAAAAAAATTCAAGATAAGATAAGGGACGCTATTAATGATGTTAATGCTGCTATAGTTTCTTTACAAGGTTCCTACACAGCATTAACTTCTGATGCAGTATGGAAGACTCTAAATAAAACTCAACAAGATGCAATAAATATAATTATACCTTATCAAGATGCATTAACAGCTGCCAATAAAATATTAACACAAAGTAATTCCATTACCATAAATAATACAATTATTAAATCATGGAGTGGAGTATATCCATGCGAAGATATATGTCAAACTAATGGAGTTACAGGCATTGATAAAGCTATTTATACTGTAGGTGGAAACTGCACTTGCCCTACAGGTTACTATCCACAATTAGATGATAACTCATTTGTTAAATGTATTATTTCATACGATAAATCATTTTCTTTTAGGGATAACTTCTCAACAGCAACAACAGCAATTATAGGAAAAGACCCTATATTTTTAATTGGTATACCGATGGATCCGTCACCTGGGGGTATATCTGGAAAGCTTGATTATACGAAAACTGCATATGGTATACGAGTAACTAATATTAGTAATACCTCAACAGTTATTGATACAGTTACAATAAACATTTCACCTCGCCCTGCATTTACAACAATTGATTCATCAATAGCTGATTCATCAAATGCTGATTCAAAACTTACAACCACTCCCGACTTCATCTATTTAGACAACAATATTTGGGATATGAAGTTGAAGTTAACGTTAACGAATTCTCAATCTGTATCACCAACACTTAGTCCAAATCAATCATTAATCATTGTATGGTATGTCCCCTTTAATCAAAAAGCAATAAAACCAATTGCACTTAAAGTAACGTCTGTTACTGTTGCTTAGAGTGACATTTACTACAAGTGAGTATCTTCATCTATCTTAATACATCCATTTTTTCATCTATAAATACCAAATTAACAAATGCTAATATTTCTAATAAACAATCGCTACAATCATCCCCCTTGCCATGTATTTTTTTATTAAATAATAATTCTACACCTTCCGTATCATCTCGATACTGCAGTATTTCCTTAGCCTTATTTATAGCCCACTTTTTTCTATCCGCATGTTTCATTTTTAATAACCGACCTTTTTTATCGTTCATAATCTTTTTTGGCGCACCTATAATTCGCGTCTTAAAACTACTCGGAAATAACACAATAGGTCGAAAATCTAAAAATAATCCTATAAGATATCCTCGTAGATGAAATTGTATTTGTCTGTTATTTTCAGCTCGTTTTACCTGCTCCTCGATAAGAAAATAATCTATTTCATCCAAGATTCCACCTCTATTTAGACCATCTAAATAATTATTTAATCTTACTAATAATTTGTTAGTTATTAAACGACGTTTCCCGTATTTTTTATCATCAGTTCGAGTCATATCAAATTTATCCATAAAAATCCTTTCACCGCAACACGCCAACTGGTTTAAAAATTCGCTAAATTTTACAGTTGATTCTCCATTTTCGTTATATCTTTGCTGATAGGGAACTACTCTTTTTTTTAGTCTTGTCAGTTTTTCAATTTCATATCGGTCAGTAAATATAGTAAAATTTTTTTCTCCAACATCAAATCCCATTATAGTAACATATCGTCTCTCCATTCACTTATTATATATATATTTTTAATTTTTTCTTAAGTTATACATTTGTAATCCTAAATTTCAAATGTAATTTATCAATTTTAGCGGGTAACATTTATCTAGATAATAAGGGTCCAACTGACAATTCGTGACTAATAGGTCGAGAAAATTATAATGGATTTGTTGATATATATTTATAAGGTCCATCACCCTTAACAACAACTTTGTCTTTCGATACTTCTACATCGATATTATGACGAGTGGCCATAACCATCCAATAAAATTTTCCATTACGACCATAAACATTGAATTTTCCGTCTATAACTTCAGAAGCTGAAAGTATTCTATGAGTTTCGTTATACACGGGAGTTATATAAGGAGTAAAATTATAGGCTAACTTTTTAACATAACCCGGAAGTATGATTCTAGTGGATTTTCCATTAGTTATTTCTCCAGTTCCGCGATAATAAACCCCTGATTCCGGTCCTTCTAGACATCCATGTATTAAATATTGGTCTGATTTATCAGGATGATCGATGATGAATGTTTTAGTAGTGGAAGTTAGAATTTCACGAGAAGCACCTGTATACATTAGAACATTACCAACGGAACTTGCAATTTGTCGTATAGGTGCTATATATAATGCTGATCCTGTAGTAGTGTTAAATGTTATATTTGAAGCATTTATAACAATTGAACCAGTATGTTGATTAGTTTGTCCTGCACTTTTACCTATAGCAATCGCATAAAGTTGTTGAGTACCATTAGCTCCAGCATTTTCCCCTATAGCGATTGCAGCTGTTCCTTGATTACTTTTTCCTGCTTGATATCCAATAGCTATACCTCTTGCTTTTTGAGGACCTACAGCTGATAAATTTCCTATAGCTATTCCTGCTTGTTGATTGACTCCTGGTGAATAACCTAAAGCTATTCCGTTTGATCCAAATTGACCAGCGTTATATCCAAGTCCTATAGCATATATTGCAGAATTTTGTTGTTGGGCATAAGTGCCTATACCAACACAATAAGTTCCTTGATTTATTGGTTCGAAATTATTAATATGATATCCAATACATATAGCTCCAGTTTTTTGCGAATTTAAACCAGCACCAGCATTACGACCTATTGCTATAGCATAATTACCCTGACCGGTTAGTCCCGCGTTAGATCCGATTGATATACTATTATTAGCCTGATTTGCATTACCAGCACTAAACCCTATAGCAATACTACTTGTTCCCTGTGAATTTCGACCGGCTAAGTTTCCTATAGCAATTGCTTTTAAACCTTGAAAATTTTGTCCTGAATATGGACCTACTGCAATAGCTCTATAACCCTGATTTGTATTACCAGCGGTAACTCCTATCGCTATAGATTCTTCAGATTGTCCTGTATACCCAGCACTTTTACCTATTGCAATAGCATTTATAGATTGATTATAGTTACCTGCATTTGCTGCCATTGCAATTGATTGGGTTCCTTGATTAATTCCTCCGGAAGATTCGCCTATTGCTATAGAATTTGATCCTTGCCCAGTCATACCTGCATATTGTCCTATGGCGATGGAATATGTTCCTTGAGAAAATGCACCTGCATTATTACCTATTGCTATAGCATATTGATATTGTAACGAAGAACCTGCAAGGTTTCCCAATGC
>Ga0214923_10006250_pt1 | contig 13464 bp, 11 predicted proteins | sample LL1510_MetaG_FD_177993 | JGI IMG/M metagenome (GOLD analysis project Ga0214923, IMG submission 177993) | Freshwater microbial communities from Lake Lanier, Atlanta, Georgia, United States - LL-1510 | ecosystem: Environmental > Aquatic > Freshwater > Lake | place: USA: Georgia | collected...
TGTCACACGCGGTGCAAGCCCTCGACGACACCTTGAGGCAACGATCTTAACCATGGAGGAGGGGCGCTTCTTGGGGTTGGATTACGGTGAAAAACGGATTGGCGTAGCCGTCTCGGATCCCCTTCGATTGAGTGCCCAACCGTTGGCCTACGTTCCGAATTCGGCCACATGTGCTCAGGACATCTCCGAACTGTGCGATCGGTGGGATGTGGTTGAACTCGTCATTGGTCTACCCAAAAAATTAGATGGTTCTGAATCGTTCGCCGCCGAAAAAGTGCGCACCTTCGCGGAACACCTCCGTGAGGTGTGTGGGCGTCCGGTGGTGATGCGTGACGAACGATTATCGACCGTGGCCGTTACCCGCATGCTTATCGATGCCGATTTGAGCCGCAAACGCCGGAAGGAAGTGGTTGACAGTCAAGCGGCGGCGTTTGTCTTGCAAGGGTACCTCGATTTTCTGCGTCGCACTCAACCGTCAGCGGGGAATTGATAGCCAATTTAGTTCTAAATCGATTATGATATCGGCATTAATGATCGTACGCGAAAACTTTTATTTGAAATAAATTACGTGTGGGAATGTCCCGTGCAAATCCCAAGAAAAGGTGGTAGTGATGGATTATAAAGCGTCTGGTGTTGATATTTCCGCGGGTAATCGAGCGGTTGAACTCATTAAAAACGATGTTCAACGGACTCATTCCCCCCATGTTCTTAAATCGATTGGGGGCTTTGCCGCACCGTTTGAACTGCCTGAAGGGTACCGGCAGCCGGTGTTGGTGTCATGTACGGATGGCGTGGGCACAAAATTAAAAATTGCCTTAGAACTGGGTCGTCTGAACACCGTCGGGATTGATCTGGTGGCCATGTGTGTTAATGACCTGATTTGTTGTGGGGCAAAACCCTTATTTTTCTTGGATTATATTGCGTGTCATAAGTTGGTACCCGAACAAATGGCATCGTTAATTTCCGGGATGACCGCCGGGTGTCTCGAAGCCGGATGTTCATTGGTCGGTGGCGAGATGGCCGAGATGAATGACTTATATCGACCGGGTGATTTTGATTTGGCGGGATTTTCCGTCGGGGTTGTCGAGAAGTCGTCGATGATCGATGGCTCGCGCATTTGTCCCGGGCATTACGTGTATGGGATACCATCCTCCGGCCTGCATAGCAATGGGTTCTCCTTGGTTCGCTCAATCTTGACTCGAGATGTGTGCGAGGAAAATGACATCGAGTACGAGTCCTTGTTGAAGCCAACACGCATTTATGTCAAAGAGATCATGGCCTTGTTAAAGTTACGTCCCTACCACATAACCGGTATTGCGCATATCACGGGCGGGGGTATTGTGGAAAACGTAACCCGGATTGTCCCTCAGGGATGCCACATTGAAATTGAACAAGAGTCTTGGAATGTTCCCCTTGTTTTTGAGCAGATCCAAACGATCGGGCGGATATCCCCCGGCGAAATGGGACGAGTATTTAACATGGGAATCGGAATGATTGTTGTGGCGTCTGACCGTTTACCGGAATCGGATGACTTGATCCGTATCGGAACCGTAGTTCCGGGTATCAAGGGCGCGACTGTGTTATGACCTTGATATTGGGTGTGATGATTTCAGGGCGCGGGTCTAATCTGGGTGCCATCCTTCAGGAAATTTCCAAATCCCGCTGTCCGGCGTCAGTGGCGCTTGTCGTTAGTAATATACCCGGAGCCCCTGGCCTTAAAATCGCTGAAAAATACGGGGTTCGTCACATTGTGTTGGAGCCGTCCGATTTTGAAACACGCCGGGCCTATGAAAAGCAGCTGGCCCGCATTTTTCGTTCGTTAAAGGTCGAGTTGCTCGTCTTAGCTGGTTATATGAGGCTGGTTGGGTCCGCCTTGTTGGAGGAGTACCCGAATAAGATCATTAATATCCACCCGTCGTTGTTACCCGATTTTAAAGGTTTGGATGCGCAGCGTCAGGCCTTGGCGGCGGGTGTCAGTGAAGCGGGTTGTACGGTTCACGTCGTGACCGAGGAGTTGGATGATGGGCCAATATTGGCGCAATCGCGAGTTCCCGTATTACCCAATGATTCGGTTAAATCGTTGTCGGATAGAATTTTAAAAAAGGAACATCAGTTGTTGCCAGAAGTAATCACAAAAATTGCCCTTGGAGAGATCCAGTTAACGAAAGGATAGTGTAAATATGCGTGCGTTGGTCAGTGTGTCGGATAAATCGGGACTGGTTCCATTTTGTCAGGAATTGGTTCAGCTCGGATACGAACTAATTTCGACAGGAGGAACCTCGAAAGCGTTGAACGATGCGGGCATTCCAACCATTCCAATCGAAACGGTTACCGGGTTTCCTGAAATGATGGATGGGCGAGTCAAGACCCTTCATCCCAAGATTCATGGCGGGTTGTTGGCCCGCCGGGATATCCCAGAACACATGGCATCGGCGGCATCCCATGGAATCACTATGATTGATATGGTGGTCGTGAATTTATATCCGTTTGAAAAAACAATTCAAATTCCACAGGTTACGCTCGACCACGTCATCGAAAACATTGATATCGGCGGCCCGTCGATGATTCGTTCAGCGGCCAAAAATTACCATTCGGTCGCGGTCGTTGTTAATCCCGAGCGGTATCCCGATATCATTGCGTCTCTAAAGGCCAACTCGGGTCGTCTGACCCCCACGATGCGTGAAGATCTTGCGTTAGAAGCTTTCGAGCATACGGGGCGTTATGATACGGTTATTGCATCTTACCTCAAACGGCGCCTTCGCCCATCAACGACCTTTGCGGATAGCGTTGCGCCAGTTCTTCAAAAGACAATGGATCTTCGCTATGGCGAAAATCCTCACCAGCAGGCGGCGTTATATTCAGTTCAAGGGCAGGATCACCAGTCCCAATTTGTTCAATTGCATGGCAAAGAATTGTCGTATAACAATTTGATTGATCTCGAATCGGCGTGGATGCTTGTCGCCGATTTTCATACGCCGGTGGCCGCCATTATTAAGCACACGAATCCCTGTGGGTGTGCGGTGGCCGATACCATCTCCGAGGCCTATCGCTTAGCCTATGAGTCCGACCCGTTATCCGCATTTGGGTCCATCGTCGCATTAAATCGTCGGGTCGATGCTGACACGGCTCGGCATATTTCAAAAACATTTGTTGAATTAGTGGTCGCCCCGGGCTTCGATCCTGACGCCGTCGCGATATTGAACCGAAAAGAAGCGATTCGGCTGATTGAAATGCCGATCGCGGGCGGGCAGGTCTTTGGCCCGGTGTACCGACAATGTTTGGGCGGGTTTCTGATTCAAGATCGTGATTTAGAAAATTTGGGTGATGCACAAACCGTGACCCAGGTGCCCGTACCTGACGAAAAAATGTCGGACCTGACAATCGCGAATATTATCGTAAAACACGTGAAATCAAATGCCATTGTCGTGGTTAAAAACGGGGTCATGATTGGGTCTGGGGGCGGTCAAACGAGTCGTGTCGATGCGGTGAAAATCGCCTTATCCAAGGCCGGTGCAGCGGCCGATGGCGCTGTGTTAGCTTCGGATGCATTTTTCCCATTTAAAGATTCAGTTGAATTAGCCGCCGAGGCCAAGATTTCCGCGATCGTTCAACCCGGTGGATCCAAAAAAGATGGGGAATCGATCGATGCATGTAATGTGTATGGCATCGCAATGATCTTTACAGGACGACGGCATTTTAAGCATTGATCACAGTCGCTAGGATCATCAGCGTTGGGGGGATTGTCCTTGGACTCACCTCGGCGCTGCTGGGATTTGACTATGATCGCGAGGTCGGGGACGATGTGAAAGCCTACTACCAATGGCATGCCGCCGATGCAACCGTGAGATCATCATCAAATCCATACATGGCGGCACTCAACTCCTTACGATTGATGCGCCCCCCCAGTGGTGTAATGTTAAGTCGAAACGTGACGCGCTCCTCCCCGTCGTTGGCTCCTTACGAGCACTATGTTCGATTGGTATTGGCCCTTCAGGCGGGTCGAGTGGCGGAGGCGACCGCCATTTCACCATTGGTATTTGACGGTGCAACGACGTCCTTTATCACTCAACGCGGGGCAATGGAATGGGCGAGATATTACGTGTCCAAACGACGGTTCGGTGAGGCCAAGGACATCTTAAAAACATTGCAGATTCAGCCGGGTCTTCCACCGATCAAAGAGGTGTTAGAGACGATGGTGGCATTGAGTATTGATGACCGAGATGCTCCAAAAGCGATACAGCATTATCAGCAATTAATTTCCTTATACCCGGAGTCGGACCTGGATCAGCATGTTTTGGATCGTATTCGCCGGCAATTCGGCTATTCGGGGGATATCGTGGAGCTCCTCAACACCCCGGAGCTCCGAGCCGATTACGTTCATAATCTATATCGAAGCGGAAATTATCGGAACTTAACCCAATATTATCTTAGCGCCGAAGCGCAACGAGCGGAATTTGGTCCGAAACGTCCCCGAGTATTATCGGAAGTGGCCCTCAGTTTTATCGAGCTAAGCCAGTTAAAGAAGGCGCGTGATCGATTGTTTGTGATGGCACAGATTCCCGGCTTGACTCCCGATGAGGAAGCGCTGGCTAAAACGTTTCATTCGAAACTCGTAATCGATTCGGGGGATCCGTCGTTCGGCGCTGACTATGCGGCGAATACACTCCGATCCGTCATATTTATGGGAAAGACGGCGACGATGCCGATGGCGTTTTACACCTACGCTCAATTGATGACATCGGCCAATCAACCGGATGCCGTCGCGGATGCTCAGGCCTACGTACTGCGCTATATTCCGGAGAGCGATCCGTATATTCTAAAATCGAGTTGGGATCGACAACGGCTACGGTCGGCGGGGGGACAGGCGACGGAATTTCCCCAGTTAGAGCGTCGACTGAAATCAGTACTTAAATCACAGGAAATAGTGGGGGCTGTGTTTCGGTGGCTAGACTCTCGATTTACCTCCTCTGACAAGGTGTCACGCCCGGCAGCTGTAATGGTGGGTGGTTACCGATCAGTTCCACTGAGCTATCACGCCATTTGGGCACTTCGCGATTGGGGAAGTGTGGAAAAAAATGCCACCGCGAGGGCATCGCTCGATCGTCACCCGGATGTGGTGAAGTATACTCAAATGGTCAGCATGGGTCTGGGTCAAATGGCGCTCGATGAAATCGATTATCGGCTAATTCGGCAACCGTCGGATTCCTTAAAATACGCTCGCTTGACGGTGTTGTTAAAAATGGGTCGGTTTGGAAAAGCATTAGCTCAGGTTAAGCGGGATCAGGGAGGGCAAGGGACGTCGTTTTATCCAATTCCCGCTGGATGGATTGATAAAGTGTATCCCAAAGTGTATTGGGGATTCATTGTCTCGGAATGCCAAAAATATAAACTGGATCCGTATTTTGTATTGGCCATTTTGCGCGAGGACAGCGCGTTTGAAGCCCATGACATTCAAACCAAAGATACCACCCATCTATTCCGAATAAAGGACGACACGATCAAACAGATTTCGGTTCGATTCGGTGAATGGGGAGGGGATCCGGTATCGTTACCCCCGGAAAAAATAATAAAATATGGGGTGTATTATATCGCGTGGCTTCGCGATAATTTTGATAACAATCTGCTGTATACGATTATGGCCTATGGTACGAATCCGGAATTGGCGGCCCAACTCATCCATGGGTCGAGTGGACTCAACCATGATGCGTTTGATTTGATGGCGGCCATTCCGTATCCTGAAACACGAGATTACGTTCAGCGTGTACTCGACACTTACGTGATCTATTCGTTAATTTACCCCGATCCTTCGATCTCTTTTAAACGGTGGAAGCTACATGAACCTAATTGAATTAGTCCCTCGTGATATTAGCGAGCTTATTTCCATGGCACGCACGACCCTTAAACGCTCGTGGATCCATGGGGTCAATGTTCCGGATATCGTTCGACTCCCGATCCGCAGCGATGATGCGGCCATCCGGCTGACCGATGAGGGGGTAATAGCGATACCTCATATTCGGTGTATGGATCGATCGCTTGATGACAGCGTGGCACTGGCGGATCGTCTGTTTCGGAACGGCGTGACCGCCATGTTGGTGGTATCCGGTGACCGTCCACAGTCCGGTGAGCCATTATGGGACGTTTCGCCGGTCGATTTAATCCCGGCGATTAAATCAGAGGTCCCTGGTATGACCGTGTACGCGGGCATGGATCCGTATCGATCGCCGCTGGCGACCGAATTAGAGTATATGCGTCAAAAAGTGGCGGCGGGTGCCGATGGATTTTTTAGCCAACCATTTTTTGATATCCATTTGGCCAGTTATTATTCGGAGCAGATTCCTAATATTCCCTTATTTATGGGAGTGTCGCCTGTGGTTTCCGACGCGTCACGACGGTATTGGAGCCAAGTCAATCGCGTACCGTTTCCGGCCAACTTTGATACTAGCCTCATCGCGAATGCCCAAATCGCCGACCAGATGATCCGATTCGCGGCGCAGCGCCACCAGCATGTCTATTTGATGCCAATCAAGGTTGATTTAGAGGCCTATCTGTCGTCGGTTGACCGGTTACTGGCGAATTAACACCCTCGGCTGTTGGATACTCCGTTCCCATGGGAATCGGTGTCAGGGTCATCCGTCGATGGTTTCCTCAGCTAACCGAAGATGTTTCCATCGTGACTCTTCCAGTGATTTTCGATCCAGTGTGTGTTGAAGTTGGTCCATCACTGTTTTTTTGTGCTCTGTTTTTAAGGACGATTGTTCGACTGCCCGGAGCTCTTGTTCGATACCAAAACTGTTAAACCCTTTGATTCCAGGATAAAGAATCGACAACACCAAGCGATATCGGGTGCCGCTGCTGAGGCTAGATTCTAGAATTGCGCTGCGTTCTCGCACGATATCGGCTTCGGTGAAATGATGACCTGCCGATTTATACAAATCCGTTAATACCTCTCGCATCCCGGTCGAATATTCACCGCCCGATGACCCGTCGGAGGTACGTAGGTCGTTTTTGTCCAATCGATCAGCCGGTATCATAACCGTATTTAAAATCGCCGCCCGTTCGATAGCGACCTGATCGCCTGAGAGTATCTGGCCATGGGTGACATATAACTCGATTAGCTGCGATATTTTTTCGGGGTAGATATCGGAGCTGATCGCGATTTGGTGGCGTGCGGCAGCGACCTCCTGGGCAGTATAATCGGGGGTATTCGGTGTAGATATCAGGCGATAAAACATGGGCGGGTGACTCCTTCAACGTCGTTAAGTGCTGCAACTGCAGCGGATGGGTATCTACACAATGACGTGGACCATTATTGCATGGTGTTGCGCACAAGGACTGGTCAAAAATGATTGATAGATCAACCTAATATAGCTATTTTTGAAGAATACACAAGCCGGAATATTGGCGAGTGAATTGGAATGGGTGGTGCGCTATTTTAAAAACAGTGACACCACGGGGTTGTCGGTTTCGTCCCGAAACGGATATCCAATCGAGTGTAATCGGTCGATGAGATCCTCATACTCCGTGTCGGGGACTTGAATTCCGGTCAATACTCGGCCGTAGTCCGCCCCGTGGTTGCGATAATGGAACAACGAGATATTCCAACGCGTGCCAACTTTTGTTAAAAAATTCATCAGCGCACCGGGTCGTTCGGGGAATTCAAAATGAAATAATTTTTCGTTTTCGACCTGCTTTCGGCCACCGACCATATGGCGGATATGAACTTTGGCCACTTCGTTATTGGACAAGTCATCAACGGTAAATTGATGGTCACGCAGTGTGGCTAATAAATCGGCGCGCTCGGTTTCAGGGGTTTCGATACCCACGAACACGACGGCATTTTCGGGACCACTAAATCGATAATTAAATTCGGTAATACCTCGAGTGCCTAGAGTTTTACAAAACGTTTTAAAACTTCCGGGAATCTCAGGGATGGTTACGGCGAGTAATGCTTCCTTACCTTCACCGAGTTCGGCGCGTTCCGAAATATGTTGAAGCCGGTTGAAGTTGATATTCGATCCGCTCACGATGGCCACCAAGTGAAGGCCCTCGCCGGGATGAGAGGTGCACCATCGTTTGAGTCCCGCCAGGGCGAGGGCCCCGGCTGGTTCGGCGAGGGCTCGGGTGTCCTCAAATACATCTTGAATGGCGGCACACACCTCGTCAGTGCTGACGGTAATCACGTCATCTACCGTGGTTTGTGCAATCCGAAAGGGTTCCACCCCGGCTTGCTTCACGGCGACACCGTCGACAAAAATACCCACTTCATCCAGGATGACCCGCTCATTCGCGTCGAGTGCAGCTTTAAGGCAGGCGGCATCATGGGGCTCAACCCCTATAATTTTAATCTCGGGGCGGACATATTTTACGTAGGCGGCCACGCCGGCAATTAAACCGCCGCCGCCAACGGGGATAAATATGGCGTCGATATGTTGCAATTGCCTCAAAATCTCCATCCCGACGGTTCCCTGACCGGCGATCACCTCCAGATCATCGTACGGATGGACAAATGTATACCCTTTATCGGAAGCCAATTGCATGGCATAGTCACAGGCTTCGTTGTAGTTACCCCCATGTAATACCGTTTTGGCCCCAAATGATTGAACGGATTTGACTTTGATTGATGGTGTGGTTTTGGGCATTACGATTATAGCGTTTGCCCCTAGTTTTTGAGCTGAATAGGCAACCCCTTGCGCATGATTTCCAGCTGAAGCGGCGATGACACCCGCCGCGAGTTGAGCCGCCGTTAAGCGACTCATTTTGTTGTAGGCGCCGCGAATTTTAAATGAATAGATCGGTTGGAGATCTTCTCGTTTTAAATAGACTGAATGCTTCAGTCGTGAGGACATATGGCGTGCTTTGGAAATCGGCGTTTCAACCGCCACGTCGTACACTTTGGATTGTAATATTTTTCGGATTATTGAATTTGGCATAGCTTAGTCCTCGGGCCGGAGAAGGTCTAATTGGTGGCCGTACATGCGTAGCCATTCAACCGCAACTTTAAAATCTGGGCAAATAGATTTCACTAATTTCCAAAACGCCCGTGAATGATTCATATGAACCAAATGGCATAATTCGTGGATCACAACATAGTCGATGACGGTGATAGGGGCCATGATCAATGTCCATCGTAATGACACCACTCCGCGGCTGGTGCATGCCCCCCATCGGGTGCGCGCGGTACTGAGTTTGATATCGCTCGGCGGGTGTCCCACCCGGGACTGATATAGGAGTATGCGATCGGAAAATATATCGAGAGCTCGTGTTTTGTACCATCGGATGAGCGCCGTGTAACGTCGGTCAATTGAGACGTCGGGTAATCGGATCGAGTTGTTATCCAGGGCGATGTCTCGTTGGTTTCCGAGTGAAATTGAATAGCTGCGCCCCAAATAGGGCAGAGTTTCGCCCGTCTCATATCGCCGTCTCGGGATGGAATCCAGTCGTTCGGTGATGTGGCGCAATCGCTCATCGATCCAGGAATGATGCTCCTGAACAAATCGGAGGATGGCCTGGTCGCCCACGGTATGGGGTGCCAATACAACGACCTGCCCATCGGGGGTTATTTTAAGCGCTACCGTTCGCCGTGTTGTGCGGCGTTTGAGGATGAAATCGATGCGTCCCGACGACAGGGCGTGGCTAGTTTCCAAGTTCCTTGCGAAACTCCGCGATTCGGGCCGCATAGTCTGGGTGTCCAAAGAGTGCGGATCCGGCAACAAAGGTGTCGGCGCCGGCGTCGTAAATGTCTTTGATATTCGACGGTTTGACCCCCCCATCAATTTCAAGACGAATTGACCGTCCCGACTCGTCGATTAGCTGACGAATTTGGCGTAGTTTTTGGAGTGCCGAGGGAATGAACTGCTGGCCGCCAAACCCGGGGTTCACCGACATGACTAAGATCATGTCAAGTTTATCCCATACATATTCCAATACGGAAATCGGCGTCGCCGGGTTAAACACCAGCCCCGCCTTGCAGCCGCAATCCCGGATTAACTGAAGGCTTCGATCCACATGCTCACTGGCTTCTGCGTGAAAGGTTATGTAATCGGCTCCGGCCTCGGCAAACTCTGGAATAATGCGATCAACGGGTTTGATCATTAAATGGACATCCAGTGGGGCGGTGATGCCGAAGCGTCGCAATGCACGACACACAACGGGGCCAAAGGTCAGATTGGGTACGTAATGATTGTCCATAACATCGACATGGACGATATCGGCACCAGCTGCCATCACGGCGCTGACATCATCTCCCAATCGGGCAAAATCGGCACTGAGTATCGATGGTGCAATCCAAGGCGTCTGTTTCATGTCGATAACCGTTGATTAATATCCCGCAACAGGGCGTCCGTGCTCTCCCAACTCATACACGCATCCGTGATCGATATCCCGTACTTTAATTGAGATAAATCCGATGGGATTTTTTGATTGCCTTCAAACAGGTTGCTTTCCAGCATCAATCCCACGACATGGGGGGTGCCGGCCACGATACTATCCACCACGGATCGGGCGACTTGGGACTGATTTCGATGGTCTTTATTTGAATTTCCATGACTACAATCGACCATCATTGCGGGACGGAATCCGGCGGCGGTCATTTTTTGGGCCGCCGAGTTGATGCTGTCCGTGTCGTAGTTTGGGGCCTTTCCACCACGCAAAATGACATGGCCGTATGAATTCCCTTTGGTTTTAATGATGGCGATATGACCTGACGGATCAATGCCTAAAAAATGGTGGGGATGCTGAGAGGCCTGCATGGCATTGATGGCCACATCGAGGTTTCCCTCCGTACTATTTTTGTATCCCACAGGCATGGATAGGCCACTGGCCATTTCCCGGTGGGTTTGTGATTCCGTTGTTCGGGCACCGATCGATGCCCATGACACGAGGTCCGCAATATATTGTGGCACAATCGGATCCAACACTTCGGCGGCGATGGGAACCCCCATACCTGTAATGTGAAGGAGTAATTCCCGCGCCAGGTGAAGGCCTTGAGAAATATCCCCATGTCCGTTGAGAAACGGATCATTAATAAACCCTTTCCAACCTACTGTAGTCCGGGGCTTTTCAAAGTAGCCCCTCATCACGATAAAGAGATTTGGGAGTTCGCGGATCAAGTTCTGCAAGCGCGACGCGTATTCAACGGCCGCTTTGGGGTCATAAATCGAGCAGGGTCCGACCACAATTAATAGCCGGCGGTCATCCCCGCGAAGGATCGATTTGATGATTTCGCGACTGTCGATGACGGTCCGATGTGATTCGGTGGTAATGGGTAGTTTTTCTTTTAATGAGTTGGGCGAAATGAGCGTTTCCATTTCGATAATATTTAGGTCTTGGGTGGGTTCCATAATTGTGCCTCCGCTCACACGTTACCATCCCCTGCTGACCCCGTACAATCGCCAAGGTTTTAAATCAGAAAGGGGAGGGAAAATGAGGCCATGTTTTCGCGATATTCAGTTCACGAATCGATGATTTCAATCCCCGCCACTATTTGGACCCACTGGACGGGGGTTCCGGCTGGACTCACCTACACCCATTTGTGCGTCAACGAGAAGACGCTCGCGTCTCAGGTGCGATTTTGGTATGTGATTTTTTGGCAGGGGGATCGCCCCGTCGGAATCGCTCAGTTTCAATTGTTTCGGTTGGATGCGCGATCGTTTGTCGGTGCCGTTCGGCGGTCCGGAGTGCTGCCCATTATCGAAGCTCAGGTCAAAGAATTGCTGCATAAAGGGGCCGGATTATCCAAAATATGGGTGGTGCTATGTGGGGACCTATATGCCACGGGTCCGTCCTTCTATTGGTTTGAAAATCAGGTGAATCGTGAGGATCAATGGGAATTTGTGAGTACCGCCGTCCGGAGAGTGGTCCAATGGGCGGATGAACGAGTTAGCCCCGAACTCATCGTGATTAAAGATTTTATGCCGGATGAATTGCCGGGGTGGGACGACTATCATTCGGCGGGATTCCATTGTATCGAAACTGACCCGAATATGATTCTCGATCTCCGAGACTGGCGTACATTCGATGATTATTTAGGGGAGGTCAAGGCGCGCTACCGTCACAAAATAAAAGCGGTGATGTCGGCGTGTGAATCAGTCGAATCGCACACCATCCACCCCAATGAGATTGATCGCTATTCCCAACGGATGGACCACCTGCATTCCGCTATTTTTGAGCGCGCCGAGGTAAAGTATTTAAAAGTGCCGGACGGGTATTTTGCCCAAATGAGTAAGTTTCTGCCTCACCATTACACGTTGCGGGGCTATTGGCTCCAGGGCGAATTGATTGGATTTGTGAGCTATCATTTCGATCACTCCATCATGAAGTGCCAGTATTTTGGACTGGATCGCCAGGTACGGGATACCCTGCCGATCTATCAATATTTGTTAATTGATGCCATTGCGGCCGGGCTGGAACGAACGGGAATTCGGACCATTGAATATGGGCGGACGGCCAGTGAAATGAAATCCGCTGTCGGCGCTGAACCACACTCACTGTACGCCTTAGTGAAACACCGGAATCCGATAAAAAATCAGTTAGTCGATGTGTTTGTTCAGTTGTTGCATCCCGTACAATTTGAACGACGCCATGTGTTTAAATCCTGAGTTTATACACTCTGGATAGGACGATTCCGTCCCGGCGAACTTCGGCAACGGTCGGTAATGCTAGCGGCCCCTGGCGCCAGCGGTGAGTGGACACCAAATAGTGGGCGGTATCGGGGTTATGGACCAGGTTCAGTGGTCGGCGTTCGGATACAATCGCTACGTTCACCTCGGCCGGATAGGTATCCCCAATGACGGTGCTCCCTGGGGGGAGCGACTCCAACACCTCACGATTCGTCACGCCCCAATAATCCGTTTCCCACGTGTAAATGATCGATTCCCGAGGCCCGGCCCAACTATTTAGATAACAGTGGGTGTAGGGAAAATAGGTGATCCAAGTACCAAGGGTAGTCACCCAATACGCTGCCCAGATCGCCGGTTCAACCCATCGTCCGACCGACCAACGACTCAAACGCTGCGCGGCCGCGACAACCCCAATGACGAGGGCGGGGTAGATGTACAGTAACTGACGCCATGAATCGTAGATAACGGGTCGAAGTAGCATGATGGCCGCCATCGTAATAATGGAGGGCGCAAGAATAATGACGAGGGGATCGGCACGTCGTTGGCGCCACTGGCGTAATGAAACAAGCCCACCGATCGTGGCGGCACCGGCGGCTATCAGTCCGACCGGATTGAGTGTAATTCCCATCCACACGGGAAGGTACATCCACGGCAAATCGGTCGATGCAATCAACTCCCCGTTAAATAACACGGTGTATCCCCACGGCGAACGAAACATCAACCCAATGGCTTCGATGAATTCCCCGATCGGGTTGAACCATAATGTGGGCCAGCCGGCGAGCATGATAAGTGAGGCCCCGACGATGGCCGCCGTGGCCAATGCGACGGATCGTCGATTGATCCCGTA
>Ga0214923_10006251_pt1 | contig 13463 bp, 17 predicted proteins | sample LL1510_MetaG_FD_177993 | JGI IMG/M metagenome (GOLD analysis project Ga0214923, IMG submission 177993) | Freshwater microbial communities from Lake Lanier, Atlanta, Georgia, United States - LL-1510 | ecosystem: Environmental > Aquatic > Freshwater > Lake | place: USA: Georgia | collected...
GCCCGGTCTGGGCTCGGTATTTGGCCTGATCATGATTATCTTTTATGTGGCAGCTGTGATTGCCACCAATTTATTTAGGGAAAAATTCCCTGAAATGTTTGGCGATTTGGGGTCATCTGCCTACACCTTGTTCCAAGTCATGACCCTAGAAGGCTGGTCGCAAGATGTCGCCAGACCAATCATGGAGGTATTCCCCTATGCTTGGATCTTCTTCATTCTGTTCATTCTGATCGCCACATTCATCATTTTCAATTTATTCATTGCAGTGATCGTGGACTCCATCACTGCAGACAAGGAAAAAGACATTCGGGAAGAGGGACATTTCAGTGAGATTGAAATCGAACTAAAAGCCATGCGAGAAGAGATTACAGATCTCAAAAGAATATTGGAAAAACGCTGACAACCGATTCAGCGACTAGGGTTGCCTTGATCAACACTTGCGCGGGTTTCTTGCAGCCGCGCCAGTAATTTGGCTTTGAGCTGAGCAAAATCAAGGCTGAGCGTCTTGTCTGGTAATTGACAACTGTACTTATTCAAGTGTCCAACCGGTATAACAGTGACACGGCAACCAAAAAAATTTTCAAAGAACCGCACCACCAAGACTTCATCCAGGCCATTTTTTTCAATGTCTTTAATCAAGGCTTGCGTCAACTCGGGTGGTAATTGAAATGCAACTGGCTTTAACTCAGGTTCCACCTTTTGTTTTGTTCTTAGCGCGGTTGGCTGCTTTTCCTTTGAAGGCACAGGCGGCGGCAGCATGTCCAAAAACTCTTCCCATGGAATGATGGTTTTGGACCGGTCCGCTTCCAAGGTGTCCCAGTTGATGATGGCATATAAAGGGCTGAACCGGAACAATGCAGTCAGTATCAAGGCTGAGCCCAGCCAAAACGCTGGCCACATGGTGAATTCCCAATGAACAAATGCCAGCACCAAGCCCAGCATCGTCCTGATGAGACGGTCCAGGTTGCCAATGTTGAATCTAAGTTTGCTTGTTAAGGTGCTCATGCTTGAAGTGATGCTCATCAAGTGGGATGAAATTTCACCACAATGCGCTTTGCCATGCCATTTCAGGGAATCCAATTCTCAAGTTGGGCACCCAAGTCGCTTGCCCCAGCCCGAACATTTTGGCTTTTGGCCAGTCATGTCCGCGCAACAGTATGCCTGAGCAAGCAAGCGACAATTTTTGAAAATTCAAGCCAGTGGGTGCAAATCATCCCCCACAGCGGCTTACAAGCCACCTCGAATCAGGTGAGCATCTCATTGACTGGCCCCAAATGGTTGAAATATCTAACAGCCTAGGCCAGTTGTTAAGATCACGTTCACCCAAGCGAATCATGAAGATGAAAACTTTGCGCTCCATGCTGTTTGTACCCGGCGACAGCGAAAAAAAACTGACCAAAGCCTTCGGCGCCCCAGCCGACGCCTTGATTTTGGATTTAGAGGACTCGGTCTCGCCTGATCGATTAACGCTGGCGCGCCAGATGGTATGTGCCTATTTGTCTGACCATCCTCGAGGCCAGCAAGCCGCATGGGTTCGCATCAATCCATTGGATAGCATCTTTGCTTTGCAAGACTTGGCAGCTGTGATGCCAGGCAAACCAGATGGCATTGTTTTGCCCAAAGCCTTGAACGCTCAGGGAATGGTCAAACTTGACCATTTTCTGAGTGCCTTCGAAACAAGCGAAGGCATAGACCTGGGCTCCACGCTGATCATTCCAATTGCCACTGAAGTACCAGGCGCATTGTTTGAATTGCACAGCTATGCGGGCGCCAGCCAACGATTGGCTGGCATGACCTGGGGGGCAGAAGACTTGGCCACCGCGCTGGGCGCCAGCGGCAATAAGTCAAGCCAGGGAGATTTTGATTTCACCTACCAATTGGCCCGCAGCATGTGTTTGCTGGCTGCCTCCCATGCACAGGTTCAGGCAATTGATACCTTGAATGTGGATTTTCACGATCTGGCCGCTTTGCGCAGGGATGTCCAGCGTGCACGCCAAGCTGGGTTTACAGGCAAACTTGCCATTCATCCTGACCAAGTCATGCCGATTCACGAGGGCTTTCAGCCCAACGCTGACGAGTTGTCTCACGCTCAGCGAATCGTCGATGCCTTTGCCCAAGCCCAGGGCGCAGGAGCGGTTCAACTCGACGCCAAGATGGTCGACAAGCCCCACCTCACGCAAGCACTTCGCTTGCTTCAACTCGCAGCCAAGGATTGACCATGGCGGGCCTTTATTTCGAGGAATTTTTTGTCGGTCAGGTGTTTCAACACGCTATACGTCGCACCGTTTCTGAGATGGACAATGTGTTGTTTTCTGCTCTGACACACAACCCGGCTGCCCTGCATTTGGACGAAACCTATTGCCAAAACCATTCTGAATTTGGACAACGCATAGTCAACAGCGTCTTTACTTTGGGCTTGATCGTCGGCGTATCTGTCGCAGACACCACCTTGGGCACGACAGTAGCCAATTTGGGCTGGGACGAGGTTCGGTTTCCCAAGCCACTTTTCCACGGTGACACCGTCCATGTGGAGACCGAGGTCTTGGAACTGCGCGAAAGCAAAACAAGACCCCACCAGGGCATAGTGATATTCCAGCACCGTGGCTTCAACCAGCACAATGACTTGGTAGCTATTTGTAAGCGAACTGCACTGATGATACGTATACCAAAGAAAGCATCATGAATTGAAAAAAAGGGTAAACCCCAATGTCATGTCCTAGACTAGGGCAATCCCTAGTAGCGATATTTGCTACCGCTTTATGGAATCTTGCTAACATCATCCTCAGGCTATGTCGCCTTCTATCCCCCAAGGAAACTCAGTGAGCATTACCAAAACTTCCGCTGTCACATTGGCAGTCGCTGCATTGTTCGCCACATCTGCGGTTGCACAGGACCAAAACCTGGCTACCCTGCAACGCATGGGCAACACGGCAACCAATATGAACATTCCAACCGTTCCACAAGACGGCAAGAATGCAGATGCCTTGCGCGCCAACTTGAAAAAAATCAAGTTGCCCGAAGGTTTCAAGATTGAGTTGTACGCTGTGGTGCCAGATGCTCGCTACATGGCTGTTGCACCCTCCACCAACATGTTGTTCGTGGGCACACGTAAAACAACCGTTTGGGCTGTAACCGACCGCAACGCGGACAACATTGCAGACGAAGTCAAGCCTTTCGCACCTGCCATCAAATTCAGCAACCCCAACGGTGTCTGCTTCACCAAAGATGGTTTCTTGGTGGTTGCGGAATCCAACCGCATGTTGCACTTCCCTGCTGCTGAATACTTCTACGAAGGTCCAGACGTCGCCGTTGGTGTGATCGTGCCCGAAGGCAAAATGATCCCCGTCGAAGAGCAATCTTTCAATCACACAGGTCGTGTTTTTAAAGTAGACAAAGACGGCAAGATCTACGTGACATTGGGCCAGCCTTACAACGTGCAGCCCAAAGACAAAATCGCTTTGTATGACGAAGTGGGTATCGGTGGTGTGATCCGTTACAACGGTTTGGATGGTGGCGGCCGCATGGTTTACGCCAAGGGCATGCGCAATCCAGCTGGCATCACCATTGGACCAAAGGGCGACATCTGGACAACTGACAACCAAGTTGACGGTTTGGGTGACGACATTCCGCCCGGCGAGTTGAACAAGCTGACCAAAGCTGGCGAGCACTTCGGTTTCCCCTTCTACAACGGCAAATACAAAGTGGCTGGATCACCCGCTGCGCCTGATTTGAAGGACATGAAAGAGCCTGCTGGCATGATCTTCCCTCAAGTCGAGTTCCCTGCTCACCAAGCTCAATTGGGCGTGGCGCACTACACCGGCAAGATGTTCCCAGCCAAGTACCAAGGTGGCCTGTTCGTGGCTTCCCATGGATCTTGGAACCGTTCCACACCAAGCGGCTATTTGGTCAACTTTGTGCCTATCAAGGCCGATGGCAATGCGGGTCCTGCGGAAGTTTTTGCTGATGGCTTTTTGGACAAAAACACCAACCGAGCCATTGGTCGTCCAGTGGACGTTGCCAACTTGCCCGACGGCTCCATCCTGATTTCTGACGACTACGCTGGCGCGATCTACCGCATCAGTTACAGCCAGTAATCCACTTGAATTCACGGGCTTGTTGCCCGTGATCCAATCATGAGCGGGGCCTCGCAAGAGGCCCCGTTTTTTTACAAAGAATACATGAAGACATTTGCATTGGTTGTTGGCCTTAGCCTGTCATTTTTTTCAATGAATGTCCTAGCCCAGGACGCCAAAGCCGGACGCGAAAAAGCCGACGCGGCATGCTCGCTGTGTCACGGTCCAAACGGCATCGCGACATTGCCTAGCGCCCCCAATTTGGCAGGTCAAGCCCTCATCTACACCAGCGAGCAACTTAAAAACTATCGCAGTGGTAAGCGGCACCATGAGGTTATGGGTTTGATCGCCAAACCATTGACAGACAAAGAGATCGAAGATCTTGCCGCCTGGTACAACAGCATCAAGGTCTCCGTTGAAGCGCCTTGATCACATGACGATTGGGCTGCTGAGTGTTGCGCTGTCGCTCAGCGCGGCCAATGCTTTTGCCCAAAAAAGCATTCGTTTTTTAACGGCAGGTGAATTGCATGCCAGCCTGTTGGGGGTCGAAGAGTCCACCCGATTGAGCGGACGCAACTACATCATGGGTGTGATTGACGCCTTGATGCTCACCAAAGATGCCAAAATATGTTTTGGCGAACAAACAGAAATCAATTTATTGGTCGATACGGTTCAACAACAACTGATGCAACGCCCTGATCTGCTGCGCTTCAATGCGGCCAGTGTGGTGCGTGAGGTGATGGTCGCCAATTTCCCCTGTATTTGAGTCACTCGATGACCACTGCAGCGGGTGTGGCGCCACTCATGCACGCATCGAATACGGCTCTGCGCGCCCCACGGTTGAGGTCCTCGTTCATCAACAACTGGTTGCAATAAAAGGGAGTGGGTGGCATGGTTTGCCAGTGCGGATGCATGCCAAATGGCGACATGCCCATAGGACATTGCATCAGCATGCGCGCATTGCGCGAGTCATATACAGGTGGGGCCTGCTGATAGGCCAATTGGTTGCAGGCATTGATTTGACTCATGGAGGCGCATCCACCTATCACAGACAATGAGGCTGCAAAAAAAAAGCTTTGAATAGTGCTGACAGATTTCATGTGGATCAATTCTAGGCATAAGCTGAAAAACAGGTCGAGACCACACCCACACCACACGCATGGGTTAGCATTTGATATGACTTACGACAGCACCAGCCCCTATCCGCGTGACCTCGTCGGCTATGGAAGACAACCCCCGCAGGCCAAATGGCCGGGCGAAGCCCGGATCGCCCTGCAATTTGTTCTGAACTACGAAGAAGGGGGTGAAAATGCCACAGTCCACGGTGACCCGGGATCAGAGCAGTTTTTGTCTGAAATGTTCAATCCCCCCAGCTTCAACGATCGCCATCTCACCATGGAAGGCATTTACGAATATGGATCACGTGCGGGTGTTTGGCGCATCCTGCGCGAGTTTGAAAAACGGCAACTGCCGCTGACTGTTTTTGGCGTTAGCATGGCGCTGCAGCGGCATCCCGATTTGACCGCTGCTTTTGTCGAGTTAGGTCATGAAATTGCTTGCCACGGGTGGCGCTGGATAAACTACCAACAGTGCGATGAATCAACAGAGCGTGCGCACATGTCACTGGGTATTGAAACCATTCAACAACTCACTGGTCAGATGCCAACAGGCTGGTATACCGGGCGAGATAGCCCAAACACCCGGCGCTTGTTGCTCGACCACGGTGGCCTCGAGTACGATAGCGACTATTACGGAGACGATTTGCCCTTTTGGATGAAGGTGCAAAAGACCAATGGCGAGGTGGTGCCTCATTTGGTGGTGCCCTACAGTTTGGATGTGAACGATATGCGCTTTGCTTTGCCGCAAGGCTATTCTCAAGCGCAAGACTTTTTCACCTATTTGCGCGACAGTTTTGATGTGCTGTATGCCGAGGGCACTGATGCCCCCAAAATGATGAGCGTTGGCATGCACTGCAGGCTTTTGGGTCGTCCCGGCCGCATGCGTGCATTGCAGCTGTTTTTAGACCATGTCGCCAAGCATGATCGTGTCTGGATCTGTAAGCGGGTGGACATTGCGCGACATTGGAAGCAAGTCCACCCCTATCAAGAAGTTCCTTCATTTTTCAACGACCAGCCATGAGGAACTACCAGGCCATTGACCAATGGATTGATCAGCACTTTGATGAACAAGTGGCGTTTTTGCAAGAACTGATTCGCGTGCCCACCGATTCACCACCGGGCAATAACACGCCACATGCCTTGCACACCGCTGAATTGCTGAAACACTTTGGCATGCATGCTGAGCAGTTTGAAGTACCAGCTGACGAAGTGCATGCCAACGGCCTGACTTCAATCACCAATTTGATCGTGCGCAGACACTATGGCTCTGGCTCGGTCATTGCGTTGAACGCGCATGGTGATGTGGTCCCGCCTGGTGAAGGGTGGACACACGATCCCTACGGAGGAGTTATTGACAAGGGATTCATATATGGTAGAGCGGCTGCGGTCAGCAAGTGCGACTTTTCCACCTTCACTTTTGCAGTGCGAGCCTTGGAAGCAGCGGCCAAACCCAGCAAAGGTTCGGTGGAGTTGCATTTCACTTATGACGAAGAATTTGGTGGCGAGTTGGGTCCTGGCTGGTTGCTGTCTCGTGGCCACACCAAGCCCGATTTGATGATGGCTGCAGGATTCAGCTACCAAGTGGTCACCGCTCACAACGGTTGTTTGCAAATGGAAGTCACAGTGCACGGTCGGATGGCCCATGCCGCCATTCCAGACAGCGGCGTGGATGCATTACAAGGCGCAGTGGCGCTGCTCAACGCTTTGTATGCGCAAAACAAAAAGTACAAATCCATCCGCTCGCAGGTGGAAGGCATTTCACACCCTTATTTGAATGTGGGTCTGATCGAAGGCGGCACCAACACCAATGTGATTCCGGGCAAGGTGGCATTCAAACTCGACCGCCGCATGATCCCTGAAGAAAACCCCGAGGCAGTGGAAGCTGACATTCGCGCTGTGTTGGCTCAAGCGGTGGCAGACTACAACGCTGCTCGCGACATCGAACACGCCATCTCCATCGATATCCACCGCATGCTCATGGCCCATGCCATGAAGCCCCTGGAAGGCAACAAACCGCTGGTGGACGCATTACAAAAACACGGCTTAGAGGTGTTTGGTGAAACTATCCCTGCGGTGGGCACGCCGCTCTATACCGATGTGCGTTTGTATGTGGAGAAAGGCATTCCTGGCGTCATCTATGGCGCAGGACCGCGCACTGTTTTGGAGTCGCATGCCAAGCGGGCCGATGAACGTTTGAACTTGGAAGATTTACGCCGTGCCACCAAAGTAGTGGCTCGCTCATTGAGCGATTTGCTGAACTGAGTATCAATGAACCTGCAAATTCATGCGCGCTTGCAGGTATTCAATAACTGAGATGGGTAGATTTGCCCCAAAACACCCGGTAGGCAAACACGGTATAGCCGATGATGACCGGCAACACCAACACCACGCCATAGAAGATGACCAGCAAAGCCTCAGGCGCGCTGGCGGCTTGCCAGATGTTGAGCTTGTCAATCACCAGCCAAGGGAACAAGCTATAGGCCAGCCCGTAAAAGGAGAGCAGGAAAATGCCCACGGTGCTGGCAAATGGCACGCCTGCGCCGTATTGATTGCCCTGGGCGAATCGCACCGGCAGGCGCTTCAAGCTGCGCTGGATGACCACGAACAAAGCCAGGGTCACCGCCGGAATCGGCAGCAGCATCAGCAGGTTGGGAAAGCTGAACCATTTGTCAAAAATGCGTGGGCTCACCCAGGGCGTGGCCACCGAAATGGCCACCACCCCAGCAGCGGTCAGCCACAAACTGCCCTGCGCCCAAGCCACGGCCCTGAGCTGCAAAGCGCCTTCGGTTTTCATGATCAACCAACCGGCACCCAACAAGCGGTAAGCAAACACCAAGCAAAAACCAATCAAAGCGCTGAAGACATAAGACGCCGTGTCCTGCTTGAAGCCGAGGATGAGCTGCCCCAGCATGAAGCCCTGCGCCCACGATGCCAGCACAGAACCGATGTAGAAGGTTTTGTCCCACAAGGAGCGGTGCTGCGCTTTGGCCTTGACCCGAAAGTCAAAGGCCACGCCTCGCAGCGACAAAGCCACCAGCATGAGCGCCACCGGCAGGTACAGCGCACCCAAGATGACGCCGTGCGCCATGGGAAAACCCACCAGCAACACGCCCACACCCAACACCAGCCAGGTTTCGTTCGCATCCCAAAATGGGCCAATGCTGGCGATCATGGTGTCTTTGTGGTCGAGCGTGTCCGCGCTGTCGAGCAAAGCACCCACGCCCAAGTCGTAGCCGTCCAAAATGACATAGGCCAACATGGACAAGGCCATGACCAAGGCAAATACCAAGGGGAGCCAGCCGCCAGGGCTGGTGAGGTCAATACCAATCTCAGACATGGCGCAATCCTTGGTTATTCAAACGAGGCTCTTCACTGCCAATGGTTGCCTTTTTGGCCAGGTAAAACACCACCGACACATAGGCAGACAAGAGCGCCGCGTAGAGGGTCAGGTACATGGCCAAGGACAGGGCGATGTTGCCTGCTGGCACTTGGGAAGCGGCTTGTGCCGTGGTCAGCACCCCATGTACCAACCAAGGTTGGCGGCCAATTTCAGTCACATACCAACCTGCGACCAGCGCCACCCAACCCGCAAAAGTCATGGCCACCAAGACCCTGCCGGTGCGCTTGGACAAGGTGTTTTTGAATTTCAATTCGTAAGTGGCAAACCAGCTCACAGCCAGCATCAGCAGGCCCACGCCGACCATGATGCGAAACGCCCAAAACACAGGCCCCACAGGCGGGTGTTCGGCAAAGTCTTTGATGCCTTTGACCTCGCCGTTCCAGTCGTGGGTCAGGTAAAAAGACGCCAATTGGGGGATGGCAATTTCATATTTGTTGGACTGCGTGGCCTGGTCAGGAATGGCAAACAACACGGCAGGCACACCTTGCTGTGTCTCCCAAATACCTTCCATGGCCGCGAGCTTGGCGGGTTGGTGTTTCAAGGTGTTCAGGCCATGCATATCACCCACCCAAATTTGCACCGGTATCAACACCGCGGCCACCATCACGCCGGTGCGCAGTGCGGCCATCACGTCTTTGGCACGGTCCCCTTTGAGCCAGCGGTAGGCGCTGATACCAGCCAACAAAAAGGATGCGGTGAGGCCAGAGGCCAGCAGCATGTGCGTCATGCGGTAGGGGAAAGACGGGTTGAAGATGACCTCGAACCAGCTGGTGACGTGGGCTTGCCCATTGATCATCTCGTAGCCAGCGGGGGTGTGCATCCAAGAGTTGAGCGCCAAAATCCAAAACGCTGAAGCGGTGGTGCCCAAAGCCACCAACCAAGTGGCCAAGGTGTGAACGCCTTCGCTCACCCGACCGCGCCCAAACAACATGATGCCCAGGAAGGTGGCCTCTAGGAAGAAAGCAGTCAGCACCTCATAGGCCAGCAAAGGCCCGGCCACATTGCCCACGGTGTTCATGAAGCCAGGCCAATTGGTGCCAAACTGAAAACTCATGGTGATGCCACTGACCACGCCCAAGGCGAAAGTCAGGGCAAAGATCTTGATCCAGAACTGGTAGGCGTCCATCCAATGCTGCTCACCGGTGGCCACAAAGCGGGTTTTGAAAAACAACAAAAACCAGCCCATGGCGATGCTGATGGTGGGAAACAAAATATGAAAAGTGACATTCGCTGCGAACTGCAGCCGCGCCAACACAACGGGGTCAAGAGCGTCCATGGTTTATCTCATTCAATGACAGATTTGGAAAGGTTGTGGGTCTGTTTAAGCCTTGAGCAACGCAGCGCTGACCCAACGCGCCAAATCGGGGGCCGACATCGCCCCAGGCTGTCTTGTAATTTCACGGCCACCCCCGAAAACCGCCAAAGTGGGAATGCTTCGAATGTTGTACTTGGCCGCCAAGCCTTGTTCGTCCTCGGTGTTGACCTTCACGAAACGGGCTTTGCCTTGCATGTCTTGGCTGACTTTTTCATAAGCAGGTGCCATCATGCGGCAAGGGCCACACCATGGGGCCCAAAAGTCCACCACCAAGGGTAAATCGCTTTTGGCCAACTGCGCATTGAACGCGGTTTCACCGAGGTTGTCAGGGTGGGCCGACAACAAGGGCTGATGACATTTGCCGCAGTTCAACTCGGCTTGCAGCTTGTCGAAAGGCACGCGGTTGGTGGCGTTGCAGTGGGGACAGACCAAATGCAGGGTGTTCATGGCTTTCTTGCGACAAATCCCACCAAAGCCGACATGCCCGAGTGGCCTGCGCCCTCTTGGATGGTGGTTTCATAGGTACTGCAGACCAACACATCGTAGCCCGCGAAGGCCTCGCGCAACAATGCCTCGTCGTACAAATGGTCCAGCTTGCCGGGGCCGCCGGTGTTGTACTTGAGTTGGTTTTTGCCATAGCCTTGGATGATCAGCAGGCCACCAGGCTTCAAGCTGTCCTTGATTTTTTCAAACAAAAGAGCGCGTTCTTCAGGCGCTGCAAACTGGAAAAAAATGCCCGCCACCAGGTCGTAATGTGCCGTGGGCCAATCAAAAGACTGCCAGTCGCTGCAGGTGAAATTCACGCTCACCTGGTGCTTGGCAGCCAAGGCTTGGGCTTTGACGATGGCAGGTGCCGAGAAGTCGAAGGCATCGACGCTCAGCCCTTGCTGCGCCAACCACACACTGTTGCGCCCTTCCCCATCGGCCACAGCCAGTGCATGTCCCTTTCCAAGCCATGTGGCTTGGGACACCAAAAAGGCGTTGGGCTCTTCGCCAAACACATAGTCGGGCGTGGAGAAGCGCTTGTCCCACATGGCTTGGGGGTTGGTGAATCCGGTCATGGCTTCTGGACCCTCAAAGCGCGTTCAAAGGAATCTTGGCGTAGGCAATGCCGTTGTCTTCCTTGGGTGGCAACTCACCCGCACGGATGTTGATTTGCACCGCAGGCAGGATGAGCACCGGCATTTCCAAGGTGGCATCGCGTTTAGTCCGCATCTCCACAAACTGGGCTTCGCTGATGCCGTCATGCACATGGATGTTCTTGGCCTTTTGCTCGGCCACGGTGCTTTCGAAGTTCACAGGGCGGCCATTGGGTGGGTAGTCGTGGCACATGAACAGCCGTGTCTCGGGGGGCAGGCTCAAAATTTTGCGAGTAGACGCATACAAGGTTTTGGCATCTCCGCCGGGGAAGTCGCAGCGGGCCGTGCCGACATCGGGCATGATCAGGGTGTCACCCACAAACACTGCATCACCAAACTGGTAGGCCACGCAAGCTGGCGTGTGGCCCGGCACATACAGGGTGTGACCGGTGAGGTCGCCCACTTGGATGGCGTCGCCATCGGCAAACAAATGGTCAAACTGCGAGCCATCCAATTTGAAACTGGCTTCCATGTTGAAGATGCCTTTGAAGACTTTTTGCACGCCACTGATATGGTCGCCAATGGCGGTTTTGCCGCCTACGTGTTCCTTTAAATAAGGTGCCGCGCTGAAGTGATCGGCATGGGCATGGGTTTCCAAAATCCACTCGACCTTGAGGTTGTTGGTTTTGACGAATTCGATGACTTTGTCCGCCGAATGGTGGCTGGTGCGGCCCGACTTGGGGTCGTAATCCAGCACCGAGTCGATGATGGCGCAAGCAGACCCTGGTTTCTCGTAAACCACATAGGTGACGGTCCAGGTGGCAGGGTCAAAAATACCGTGAACTTGGGGCTTGTAGCTGGCTGTGCTCATCGAGAACTCCTTTTTGAATTAAGTTTGCGATAGTATATTGACAAATATTTTGTTTGTCAATATACTTTTCACATCTTCTTCAAAAACAGCCAGGAAAACCGCCCATGGACACCTCCACCTTGGACCTCGACAAAATGAAAACTTCGGCAGGAATCGCCTGCCGGCTCATGAAAGTGCTCTCCAACCCCGACCGCCTGATGCTGCTGTGCCAGCTGTCCCAAGGCGAAAAACGTGTGGGTGAACTCGAAGAAATCCTCGGCATCGTGCAGCCCACCCTGTCCCAGCAACTCACGGTGTTGCGTGACGAAGAGCTGGTGACCACCCGCCGTGACGGCAAAAACATCTATTACCAAATCGCCAGCCCCCAAGCGCTGGCGGTCATGAACGTTTTATTTGAGCAATTTTGCGGACCCCAAACAGGAGACAACACATGAACATCGATTGGGCACATTTCACCCCCTTCGCCTCCCTGACAGGCGGCGTCATTTTGGGTATCGCTTCGGCCATCTTCATTTTGGTGAATGGCCGTATTTTGGGCATCAGCGGCATTGTGGGCGGACTGTTTCCTCCCAAGCTGGGTGACACCTTCTGGCGCATCGCATTTTTGTTGGGGTTTGCGGTAGCACCTATGGTTTTTCATGCCGTGGTACCCGCCCAGTACATCACCGAGCCGCGGATTGACGCCACCGACATGATGGTGGTGATTGCCGGTTTGTTGGTAGGTATTGGCACTCGCTATGCCTCTGGTTGTACCAGTGGCCATGGTGTCTGCGGCTTATCCCGATTGTCTCCACGTTCGTTGGTCGCAACCGCTTCTTTCATGAGCGCAGGTTTCGTCACAGTTTACGTGATGCGTCACGTCATTTAAGGAAAAATCATGATTCAAAAAAACCTTCTCCACCACGTCACTGAATTTGCAGTTGGTCTGATCTTTGGTATGGGCCTGATGCTGTCGGGCATGACCGACCCCAGCAAAGTCATTGGCTTCCTCGATTTGTTTGGCAGTTGGGACCCTTCACTCGCACTGGTCATGGGCGGCGCCATCATGGTCGGCGTGTTTGCTTTCACTGTAGCCAAAAAACGCACCACCACCTTTTTGGGCGGCGTGTTGCGATTTCCGACCAACACCGACATCGACAAGAAATTGGTCATCGGTAGCTTGATGTTTGGCACTGGCTGGGGCTTGGCGGGTTTTTGCCCAGGTCCTGCGTTGGTATCCATGGCCGATGGCCAACCTAAAGCCTTGGTATTTGTACTCGCCATGCTCGTCGGCATGTTGGGCTTTGAATTGATGGACCGTTTTGTCCACGCCCCCCGCAAAGCCAAATTGAACGCAGCTTGAACCTCACGATTGGAGCCATCATGGACATCAAAGCACTCACACCGCATCTTTCCGTCACCCCACAAGTCTTGGTTGCTGAACTGGAGACCGTGGCGCAAATGGGTTTCAAGGCCATCATTTGCAACCGCCCCGATGGCGAAGGTCCGGACCAACCCAGCTTTAAAGAAATGGAGCAAGCGGCGATGGCGCTGGGCATCCCCATGCGCTATTTGCCCGCCGAAACAGGCAAGGTCAGCGACGCGGACGGTAAGGCTTTTGGTGAACT